>Ga0209349_1000025_pt1 | contig 125137 bp, 109 predicted proteins | sample ETNvirnome_2_130_FD_184067 | JGI IMG/M metagenome (GOLD analysis project Ga0209349, IMG submission 184067) | Marine viral communities from the Pacific Ocean - ETNP_2_130 (SPAdes) (version 2) | ecosystem: Environmental > Aquatic > Marine > Oceanic | place: Pacific Ocean | collected 2013-06-22
ATCAGCTATCAGCTATCAGCTATCAGCTATCAGCTATCAGCTATCAGCTATCAGCTATCAGCTATCAGCTATCAGCTATCAGCTATCAGCTATCAGCTATCAGCTATCAGCTATCAGCTATCAGCTAAAACTTTAAAGTGGTTCATTTTAAAAGCAAGTTTTATAACTTAAACATTAGCATTAAGTTATAAATACTGACAGGGAAATAAATGAGAAGGCAGCGAGCTTCGAGTGACGAGTGACGAGTATCGAGCAACGAGCTAGTGCTAAAACCTGAGACCTTTAATCTACTCTTTTAGCGCAGCGTCTCTTTGTCCTCTTTGTGAATAATGACCTTGCGCGGCATAAAGCTCCGCCTACAGTAAATTCAGAAGTTAACCATATCAGTAGGCGGGAGTTTACCTCGCGTATTTGTGTTTAATATCCTAGACCTGACGCGATATAAAATCGCTGCTCCGAAAGGCACTTACTGCTAAAAACAATTTTTCACCACAGAGGGTTCCGAGGCGCTTTGCGCTACACAGAGGTAGATTGGTATTTTTTAAGCATTTATCTGTAAACTCAGTGTTCTCGGTGGTAAATATTTTTTAAATTAATGACCTTGCGCGGCATAAAGCCCCGCCTAAAATAAATTTAGAAGGTAACCATATCAGTAGGCGGAAGTTTACCTCGCGCATTTTAATCTGACATCTAAAGTCTAATTTCTTGTTTAAACACAGAGAAGTGAATGAGAGTAAATGAGAAGACAACGGGCTTCGAGTGACGAGCTGCGAGCTACTGCTAAAACCTTTGACCTTTAACCTTTGACCTTTAACCTAGGAACCTAAAGCCCGTAGCTCGAAACCCGTGGCCCGCACCCCGAGGCCCGAGGCCCGAATCTCACACCTAAATTTCAGGCATAAAAAAAGCCGCATAAAATGCGGCTTTGGGGGTTTAGTCTCACTTCACTTTGGGCGTGTCTCCAAAACTTAGTGAATACGTTACCAAGGAACTGTTGTTAACCTAAGAGGTTAATTAAATTGACTCTAGGGCAATTTTAACCATTTCGTTGAACGTGGTTTGACGCTCATCTGCAGGTGTTGCTTCGCCGGTGATTACATGATCACTGACGGTAAATAATGCCATTGCTTTTGCGCCGTATTCTGCTGCTACGCCGTATAAGCCAGCTGTTTCCATATCAACAGCGAGTACACCTAGCTTGTCTAGATCTTTATAAAACGTGTCGTCTGCTTGATAAAAAGTATCGGTAGTAAATACGTTACCTACTTTCGCATCAATACCTAAATCTTTAGCTGCATTTACGCCGTTTAAAAGTAATTCAAAGTTAGCAATGGCAGCAAAGTCAGTACCACGAACGCGGGCACGATTTACGTTTGAATCTGTGCTTGCACCTTGTGCAAAAATTACGTCGCGAATTTTAATATCGCTACCAATACCACCACAGGTACCAATACGAATAATATTTTTAACGCCAAAACTGACAATAAGCTCACGAGCATAAATTGACATTGAAGGAATGCCCATGCCAGAACCCATAATGCTCACTGGCTTACCTTTGTAAGTTCCAGTAAAGCCGTACATGTTACGTACGCCGGTTACTTGCACTGCATCATCTAAAAAGTTTTCAGCAATATATTGTGCGCGTAGCGGATCGCCTGGCATTAATACTGTTTCGGCAAAATCACCTACGTTTGCACTGATATGCGGAGTACTCATCGATTGTTTTCCTTTTGTTTGGCTAAAAGCCCTATTACTTTAAAAATAACGAGCGTATTTTTAAGTTATTTAACTGTGTTCAGCTTATCAATAAAGCCATCACCATATTCTAACGCTTTAAGGTTAAACCATTGTGCAAGCGTTTGGCCAATATCGGCAAAGCTATTGCGTTCGCCCAGCGGGGTATTTTTCATCCCTGTCTGATAGGCAATAACCGGCACATATTCACGGGTGTGCTCAGACCCTGGAAAGGTCGGGTCACAGCCATGATCGGCGGTGATCATTAATAAATCATCCGGCTTTAATTGCGCTAAAATAGTGGGTAAGTAATCATCAAACTCTTTGAGCGCTTTCGCATAGCCAACAGGATTTCGGCGGTGACCAAACTTTTCATCAAAATCAACTAAATTGGTAAAAATCAAACTGTGATCCGGCGCAGTCGCCACCACTTCGCTGGTTTTTTCTAGCAAGTTCATTAACCCTGGCGCTTTATGCTTTTGGGTAATGCCTTGATGCGCATAAATATCTGAAATTTTACCAATACTGATAACTTCGCCACCGTCTTTTGCAAGTACATCAAGCAATGTTGGCGATGGCGGTAATACTGAATAATCACGACGATTACCTGTTCTGGCAAAATCTTGATTATTAGAACCCAAAAATGGCCGCGCAATCACTCGCCCTATATTCATTTCATCAAGCAGCGCCCGTGCGATTTCGCAAACTTGATAAAGCTTCTCTAGGCCGAATGATTCTTCATGCGCGGCTATTTGAAACACACTATCAGCTGAGGTGTAACAGATTGGTTTACCTGTTTTTACGTGCTCTTCACCTAGCTGCTCTAAAATCGTGGTACCTGAGGCATGGCAATTGCCTAAAATGCCCGGAATACCTGTGCGAGCAATAAACTCGTCTACAAATTCTTGTGGGAAACTCGGCTGTGTTTTAGGGAAGTAACCCCAATCAAATAACACTGGCACGCCTGCCATTTCCCAATGACCCGATGGCGTGTCTTTACCGCTTGAAAGCTCTTTTGCGTAACCCCATGCACCTTGTGGTTCATGTCGCTCAGCAACTAAACAGGGTTCTTTACCAGCGGCTTCACATGCATCCACTAACCCTAATTTTGAAAGGTTAGGAAGCGAAAGCTTATTGCCAGTCTCGTCATAATATGCCTTGAGTAAATGTGCGAATGTATTAGCACCAACATCACCAAATTTATCTGCATCGGGTGCTGCGCCAATTCCTAAACTATCCGCCATTAAGATAATTGCTCTTGCCATTGTGACCTCACATCTGTTCTAGGTGGTTACTTTATCTGCTCTTCGAATTTTCCGTACAGGACATAAGTCCTGTTTCATAAAACCTAAACATTATAAATTTGCACTCTTAAGCGAAGCAAAAGAGATTAATCGTGTCTTTTTTGCTATTGTGATCTACCAACAATATATCCTTCTGTGTGGGTGAGAACTTTAGTGACACGAACTATTATAGCTATTGCAGGCGCATCGGCGTCCGGCAAATCTCTATTTAGCCAAACTATTTACAATGAATTGGTAAATGAGCTTGAACCAGGCGCTATCGCCATTATTGAAGAAGATGCTTATTACAAGGATCAATCGCATTTGCCGATGGCACATCGTACGCAAACGAATTACGACCATCCTGATGCATTTGAACACGAGCTATTGCTTGAGCATTTAACGCAACTTCGTAATGGCCACTCTGTTGAAGTACCAACTTATGATTATGCCCAGCATACACGTAGCGATAAAACGCGCCGTGTGGCTTCGGCTAAAATACTCATTGTAGAAGGTATTTTATTACTGAGTGATAAAGCGCTTAATAAAGAATTTGATATCAAGGTGTTTATAGATACGCCATTGGATATTTGTTTAATGCGCCGAATGCAACGCGACATGGAACAAAGAGGCAGAACATTACAATCTGTTGTTGAGCAATATCAAGCAACTGTTAGACCGATGTTTTATCAATTTATTGAGCCTTCAAAGCATAACGCTGACTTAGTTGTGACTCGAGGCGGTATGAATCGCGTTGCGATTGATATTATAAAAAGTAAAATAAAGTACATTTTACAAGAATAACAACGGGAAACGTTTGTATGACAACATTTATGAGCTTAGTAGGCATGCTAGTGCTACTAGGCATCGCTTTTGCGGCCTCAACTGATCGCAAAGCAATAAAACTAAGAACCGTGGGTATCGCATTTTTAATGCAAGTCATTATCGGCGGTTTTGTACTGTTTTTTGAAGCAGGCAAAAATGTATTAGCGAGTATGTCTCGCGCCGTTTCATCGGTTATTGGGTATGCCAACGATGGTATAAGCTTTTTATTTGGCCCATTAGCATCGCAAGATACACTTGGGTTTATTTTTGCCATTCAAGTATTGCCAGTGATTGTGTTTTTCTCAGCACTTGTTGCTGTGTTATACCACTTAGGCATTATGGATTGGATAATTAAAATTTTAGGCGGTGGTTTACAAAAATTATTGAAAACCTCTCGCACCGAGTCGCTTTCAGCCACCGCAAATATTTTTGTTGGCCAAACTGAAGCGCCACTCATTGTTAAACCGTTTATTGCGACAATGACCAAATCTGAGTTATTTGCCGTAATGGTAGGTGGTTTGGCCACCGTAGCAGGCTCTGTAATGGCCGGTTACGTAATTATTGGTGTAGACCTTAAATATTTAATTGCAGCCAGTTTTATGGCAGCACCAGGTGGTTTCTTAATGGCAAAAATGATAGTGCCAGAGACAGAAACACCTAAAGATGATTTAGCCGATATAGATTTAGGCGACGACAAACCGGTTAATGTTATTGACGCAGCAGCATCAGGCGCAGCAAACGGTATGCACTTAGCATTAAACGTAGGTGCTATGCTTTTAGCATTTGTTGCACTGATTGCGTTATTAAACGGTTTATTAGGCGGTATTGGTGGGTTGTTTGATTACCCTACATTAACGCTACAAGAAATTTTAGGCTACATATTTGCCCCTGTTGCATGGTTATTAGGTGTACCGTGGAATGAGGCAATTTTAGCCGGCAGCTTTATTGGTCAAAAGTTAGTAGTGAATGAGTTTGTTGCTTACTTAGACTTTATAAATTATCGCGATACGTTAAGTGCGCATACACAAGCAATTGTTACCTTTGCTTTGTGTGGCTTTGCTAACTTATCATCGATAGCCATTTTACTAGGTGGATTAGGCGGTATGGCGCCTAGTCGGCGAAAGGATATCGCACGCTTAGGGCTCAGAGCAGTGTTAGCAGGATCTATGGCTAACCTTATGAGCGCAGCAATTGCTGGGTTTTTCCTCTCGCTAGCTTAGAAACTTAATGAGACGATCCAACTGTTGCAAAACAATAGGATAGCGCTTTAAGGGGTTAAAGCACTATCTGACTTGAACGATACTTCACCAAGGGCCGCAAGGCCCTTTTATCGTTTTTATAGCCTCTACTTTCTAAATCCTCAGCAATTCATACCTAAAAATTCCCTAGCAAAGCTTTCATTCACGCACTCCTTACGCCATCAAAAGCCATCATTGCACTCACTAAAAAATATGAACAACTGTGCAACTGCAGAAGCATTTACTTATTAGCCCTTTATAAGGCACCTGAGAGTATAAAAGGTAGCGAAGTTAACAAGAATGAATGGCTGTGAAGAGGTAATATAGGCATTATTGAGTGGGAACTTTTTGAATTTTTCTGTGCTTAGGCGTGTTTATTATTGTCTATAGGCTTAATTTTTTACATAACGTTTAATGTAAGCTTCATAGCCAGACTCAGCCTTAAGCTGCTCAAGTGCTTGATTAAAGCGTTTCACTACCACAGGTGAAGCGGCTTTATTAAAGCCAATATAGTTGCCTTTAAGCTCATCCACATGAATTTGCTTGAGTTTCACCAAGTCATCCCTAGTGTACCCAAATGGCTCAGTTTGATGATCAATAGTAAAGTCAGAGCCAATAATTAAATCGATGCGTTTTTTAAAAAACAGTCGCATAAATGAGTCTGCTTCACTAAACAGTAGTAAGTTTTTATCGGTAACAAACCCAAGCCGACGCACCAGCATTTCATAAATGTCGCCTCGCACTATGCCCAACGAGTAGTTTTTAGCTTGTGAAATATCATTCATCACAATATGGTCGCTAGTTTTTAATTTAAAAAAGTAGGTTTGGCTCGATACCAAAGGTCCCACCCATTCAAAAAGAGGAATACGTTCTTGCGTTTTTGCTAGAGAAATGATGGCTGAGTGTGGGTTATTTTGCACTAACTGGTAAGCACGCTTCCAAGGTAACATAATAAATTCGCACTCTAGTGCGGCACGAGCACAAGCATCTTTCACTATATCATGATTAATACCCGCTAGCTGCCCAGCTTCATTTTGAAAATTGTAAGGGGCAAAGCTTTCGGTATAAATAACCAATTTAGGCGCATTAGCCTGGATATTATGGCTAAATAGCAACCCTAACGCTAATAATGTAAATTTAAAAATAAACACCCCCTATAATTTAAGTAATAACCTTAACCTAGAAAGCATGTAGAAACTATTAATTTATAGCACTTTTATAATGTTAAAAATAGCAGGTGATTTGAGAATGACTATCGTTAATAATACCAATCCGCAATAATACTCAATCATTTTGCGGGGCTAAACGTGTCGCTATCTGTGTTAAAAAATTCTCATTTAGAACAACTAAATAGCGAATTTTATGCCTAGCTATCAACCCGTTTTTCCTGCCTCAAAATAGACCGCTTAATTAAGCGAATTGGTATAAATTTACAGATGGTGGGGAAATATTCTTAAATTTTAGACACAAAAAAAGCGCCTTAAGCGCTTTTTTTTCATTTTACTTAAAAGTAAAATTATAGAGCTGTGATGTTATCAGCTTGAGGACCTTTTTGACCTTGTGAAAGAGTGAACTCTACACGTTGGCCTTCAGCTAAAGTTTTGAAACCTTCGCTTTTGATTGCTGAGAAATGTGCGAAAACGTCTGGGCCATTTTCTTGCTCGATGAAACCAAAACCTTTAGACTCGTTGAACCACTTAACTGTACCTGATACGATGTTAGACATAGTATTATTCCTGATATAAAAATTAAATTGTGCCCTAATGGGCGGTGTAGCAAAAAATGAGATGGTACTTAAAAACTTCAGGACGGTACTACAAGTATTACTTATACAACAACGAAATGGAGATTTATAAATTATCATGCTTTCTTTCTAGCTGCGGACTACTATATAGAGTTACAGACTCAAGTCAACCCTTAATGCGATTTAATTTATAAAATAGCTTAAGCAGCCCGCTTTATAAATTAAGTACTTGTTTAAAGAGCTTAAAATTCAAATTCTAGTGCCATTCTAAAGCTATGATTTTTCTCTGACTGGCTGATTTCGGTAATAAAACCGGCTTCCCACTTTAATTGTTTTTGTCCATCAAAGCGATGTAACCCTATAAATCCGGGGCCAATACCGACAAAGTCTTCGCCAAGGTAAACCTCAACTGCGGGCTGAAAAGCAGACAAATAGCGGTAGCGATATTGCGCTCTAAATTCGCTTTCCCACTCATTTTTTATATCTTGGCCCCACTCGTACACTAAAAATGCATTCATAGTGAGACTTGCACGACCAAACTCTTTTTCAATCACAAAACCGGTGGTTGCTTCGTATGCGTCTGCGTCATGCTGTTTTTCAAATTCAAATAACGCGCCCCAATCAGCCCATAGCCTGCCCTGCTCTATTAACTGCCAACGAAGTTCTAACTCATACGCTTGCAAGCCAAAGTCACCATTATCATCGCGCTCGCCCACTAAATAGCCTTCCAATGCCATGGTGTCGTTAATTGCGCCGCCTAAGCCAACGCGCTGCGCTAAAATATTACCACTGTCGGTTTGATGTGACACAAGCCGCCACTCTAGCTCGCGCTCAAACGGCAACACATACGGATGATAAACTTTATCAACCACTATGCCATCAGCATAAGCCAGCTTAGGTATTAATAAACAAAAACCAATTAATACAGTGGCTGCAAATAGGTTTATTGCTTTCATGATTGTTCCTTAGTTATTGATTTAGGAATAAAATAACAAACTGATAAAAATAACACGCTGCTTAGCACATAACTTAAAACACTGGTTAAATTAGGCGTAGCCTCATAACCGATAAGTGCACGCAAAACCCGTCCAAACTCTGAGTTTTCAGTTAAAATAGCACGTAAATCCCATACGGTTGCCGTTGTTGCTATCAAATCAATTTGGCTCGCCAAATCAAGTGCCACAACCAGTTTTGCCGCACTGTTTAACGCTAACAATACCAATAAAGGGATAAGCCCAAAGCGCTGTTTGATTGCACCCAATAAAAAATACAACAACACACTAAAGCTACTGCATATCCCTAAGCCTAAAAAAGTGCCAATAAATAAGCTTTGTGCTGCTTCGTTGTTTTGCCAAAAGCCAATCAGGTAAATAATGTAATGACTTAAATAAAGAGTCATTAAGCTGATAATCGCAATCATAAATGCAGGCGTTGCTTGTTTAATGGCGTAGTACAGCGCACTGATAAACACTAAAACACATAAAGCAATTTGGGTATATTCTAAACCCTGGTAGTCGAACAAGGGACTAATTAGCGGGGCACTTTTTACAAATAAAAATGATAGCCCCACACCTAAAACAAGCATCCCCAGTACCTTCACTAAACTTTGCTTGGCAATCACTTGGAGTAAAATAAGTAAAATGGCCACCGGCAATAACTGATTGAGGCTCATTACAAGGCTAGTTATTAGCATCAGAATCCTCCTTTTCGGTCGCTATTACAGCACCACGCGCCGTATTGGGTGAAAACTCGCCAAAAAATTCATAACGCCCAGGGGTTAACGGCCCAATATAAATAACGCTTTTGCGATTAGGGTAAAGTACTTTCTCTCGGTTGAGATCGAAACTGTCGAATTCTTCAGGCGTACTATCTTGATTTTCGATTAACAAGCGTACCTTTTTATTGGCTGGCACCACGATTTCTGCGGGATAAAACAAATGATCTTTAAGTACAATAAGATAGTCTTTACTGGCGGCGTTAAATGATAAAAATACGCAACAATATAAATAGGGGTGAATAAGTCGTTTAATCACATTTAGCTCCTGCAAAAACTACCTGTACTTTTAAGCCGCCCAAATCGCTGTCTGTTAAATTAATTTCAGCGCTATAAATAGCAATAATGTGCTGGACTATTGCCATGCCTAAGCCCGCACCTTGTTCACCCGAAGGATGTTGGTCACCGCCAACGCGATAAAAACGGTTAAATATCCGTTGTTTTTGATCGTCAGTCATACCTGGACCGCTGTCTTCTATTTGCCAAATACGCTGCCTGTGCATCTGCTTTAGGGTAATTTTTATTTGTCCGTTTGCAGGCGCGTACTTTATAGCATTACTCAGTAGGTTTGAAATCAACGTCACTAAGGTAAACTCATCACCGTTAATAGTAAAGTCATCTCCCTCAAGGCTAATAGTGTGATTTTTAGCCTCTATTTTTTCATATAGTTGGCTAACTACTTCTTGCGTGATCGCTAATAATGACTGTTCTTTAAACTGCTTTTGCCACTGCTCTGGCTGAGTACGCCCTAGTATTAGCATTTGCTCCACTATATTGGTGAGTCGATTAATACCTTGAGTCATGGCTTGTAATTCTTGGTTATCGCCTTGTTGGGCGGCCAAATTATGCACATTAATTTTTAAACTGCTCAGGGGTGTACGTAATTCATGGGCGGCATCTGAGGCAAAAAAACGCTCTCGTAAATAGGCCGTTTCTACGCGTTTAAATAAGTCGTTTAAGCGGCTGATCACTGGTTTTATTTCTTCATCCGTCACCTGCCAATTGATCGCTGTGAAATCATTTGCTTGGCGCAGGGCTAACTGTTTTGATAAACGGGTTAACGGTGCCAGTGCATATTTAACAAAAAAGCTAATAAATAGCGCAAGCAAAGGAACCGCCCATAACATGGGTAACATGGCTGATAAAATCACCGCCTCGGCAAGCTCAAACCGCTTAGCAATCGGCTCGGCAACAATAACAGTGCGTAAAGAAGTAGTAAAAACGAATACCCGCATTCGCTGCCCTGCAATATTAAGCGTTTGAAAACCTGCTTGATATTGGCTCAAATCAAGATTTAATTCGTCAGAACCGCTAAGTAGCTCACCACTTTGCCAAATTTGATACAGTAACTGGGCGCTTTCTTGCATTTTTGGCGCCATAGCGTTTATAGATAGAGGCTGTTGCATCAAGACTCCAGCCACCACTTTTAGCTCACTATCGAGTAATTGCTCACCATGGCTCATACTTTTTTGATAGCCTTTTACTAAAGCTAAAAAGCAGGTTAACACCATCATTGACAGTAAGATAAGTGTTAAACGCTTACGAATTGACATAGAGCATGGTTACCTTTGTAAATTCAAGTTTGTGCGATCTAGGGGTGTTTTAATCACGTGAGCTATCTCTTTCCCACAACATAGCCAATACCACGGAGAGTTTTAATAAAATCGCTGGGGAATTTTTTTCGTAGGTGATGAATATGCACCTCAATGGTGTTAGAGCCAACCTCTTCACCCCATTGATAGAGTTTATTTTCTAATTGCTGCTTAGATTGCACGCGACCTTGGTTTTCCAGTAACGCTTTTAGCAGCATGTACTCTTTTCGCGGCAGAGAAAGTAGCTCATCGTTAAGTGTGACACTGTGCGCTGACGTATCCATAGTAACATCACCACATTGTAATAAGCTCGACTGAGCTTGATTTACACGTCGGCTCGCTACGCGCAAACGAGCAAATAATTCGGCTGGTTCAAATGGCTTAGCTAAATAATCATCAGCCCCCATATCAAGCCCTTGCACTTTATCATCTATGCTACTGCGAGCGGTTAGTATCACCACCGGAATGACTTTTTTTTGTGCTTTTATGTGCTTTAAAATTTGCGAACCATCACCATCAGGTAAGCCTAGGTCAAGTATAACCAACTCTATTTCGCCACTGCCTAAACATTGCAACGCATGCTTAACCGTTGCGCTGTGTTCTACACTGTAGCCTTCTTGGCGCAATGAACGGCAAAGCCCTTGCGCCACAAGATGATCATCTTCAACTAATAATAAATGCATTGTTTGTTTTGTTATCTCTTTAGTTTTTTATCAACTTTAGCTAATAATTGGCTAATTGCTTGCTGACGATATTTGTCCGCTTTAGCGCGAGTATCACGAATACCGGCCGCTTGTGCAACTAACAAATGGGCTTTGGCTTGCTTATATTCACGTTCGTCGTATAAAAACTCACCATACAAGTAATTAGTATCAATGCCTTTTTGATTAAAAGCGAGTGCTTGCTTAAAAAACTTATCGGCGGTGTCATCATCACCAAAGCCAATTGGCCACCCTGGTACTTTACTGTATAAGGTTGCCAGGCTGGCATACGCTGAGCCACCTAAAGCACTGTCGTCTATTTTAAGGGCTTGCTCTAATGATGCCTTTGCATCTTTGGCATAACCCAACGCCCCTAAGCCGCCTTTTGCACCCGCAAAACTTGCCAGCACAATGCCGTTCCATGTATAGCTATTTGCTGAATTAGGATAGTTTTCGATAAATTGAGCACTTTGCTCACTCAGTTGAGTAAAGGCTTTGATTTGTGCGTCATCTTTAAGCTCATAATTAGCGACCGCCCACTGCTGTTGAATAGCGAGTAAGTCGCTTTGTTCATCTGCAAATACCGGCGATGAAAACACACTAACAATGCTTAAATAAGCTGCTAAAGTAAATTTTTTCATAATAAATCCTCTATTATTTAGGGTCTGCTGACCTTTCAAGGTTGAATTTGCAGCAGCCTGTTTGGTATTTAGGCAAGGCAGCGCCTATGTGGTGTGGTTATTCCCCATAAATTGGCGATAACGCAGCATCAATGCCAAACAGGCGCTGCCCGAAGGGTTCTGCCTAGGGGCGATTTACTCTTTGTTGCTCGGTTTTTACTTAGCCCACTAGGTTACAAACCTCGCGCCGCGATTAAATCGCCCCTAGTTTGAACAAATTTCAATCCGCAAAGGTCAACAGACCCTAGTGAACAACTAACCTAAAAAGCTTTTTATTTTAGGGAGTTGTTTAGCAATTGCGTTATCTACAATACGTGGAAAAACGCCATTGATACGTGCAAAAAGTTTCTCAGGAAAACCAATAAATCGTCTGGTTTTATTTGAGTTTAATAACGCAACTAACTCATCAGCCACCAACTGCGGAGAGTCCATTTGATTACCAAGCGCTTTGTTCATTGCCCGCGTTTGAGCATCATTAATGTCGGTATCAGTTGCTCTAGGTGCCAAATAAGTAACTCTAACGCCAGTGTCTGAAAGCTCTCGTGATAACGCTTCGCTAAAACCACGCAAACCAAATTTACTGGCACAATAAAGTGTTTGATATGGGTAACCTATGCTGCCAAAAGACGACCCAACATTAACTATGGTGCCTCTATTCGCTTGCAGCTGCTCTAAAAACAGTTGGCATAGTTTCATCGGGACGGCTAAATTAGTGCTCAGTAGATTATCAATTTGTTCACTACTACAACTACTTAAGCTTTGCATAACATTAATGCCTGCATTGTTTATAAGTAATTTAGCACCGCCCAATTTTTTGGCTTTAATTGCCAATGCCAGCATGTTTTCTGCAACGGTTAAATCTCCCACAAAAGTCATACTACCTGGGCACTGGCTACTTAGCGCATTTAGCGCATCGCCATTACGCCCTACTAATAGTAATTGCCAACCTTGTGCGTGCAGTGTTTTGGCAATCGCTTGGCCAATTCCCCCTGTGGCTCCTGTTAAAACACATAAGCCGGTATTCATGCGTGTTGCTCTTGCGCTGATGCTTTAAAGAACGGCTCGTCATCTAAAGCGCGGAAAATATCACCGTACAAACGATAAAAACATTTTGCGCCATGTAAAATAGCTTGCTGATCGGCCTCATTAGTAATTTTGTTCATCAAGTTTTCAAAAAACTTTACGTGCTCTATATCAAGCGCACCATGAGAGGTTAAATAGCTAAATGCTTTTTTAGGTAAACCAACTGCATCAGCAATATTTGAAGCTGCGCCATCAGCCAGGGCAATTGAAGTCCCTTCGAGTACATGAACCATGCCAAAAAAGCTTAATGGGTTTTTACGAGCGATACTGTCATACGCATACGAGACCATCATTTCGGTAGCAAATTGTGGCTGACTATGGCGCACACTTTCTTTATCAAAACCACACGCGGCAATATCGTTAAGCACCCATTCTTGGTGGCCAATTTCCTCTTCAATGTATTCGGCTACGGCTTCACGTAACCATTCTTGTTCGTCGGTCAAACGGGCACCTAACGACATCATTAATGGCACAGTGTGTTTTACATGATGATAGGCTTGCGCTAAAAATGACGCATACTCTTCAAGTGATGCTTGGCCTTTAAAAACGCGCTGTATAATTGGCGCAGCTAATAAGTACTCACGCTCGTTTTGAGTTTGTGCTTTTAATGTATTAAAAAAATCAGTCATGGATCACTTCTCCAAGTCGGTAAAATTGTTCAAAAATAAGGTTAAATTGTTGGCTAATAGCCTGGCGCTTAGGACGATTATTGGTCGTTAGTAACCCTTGCTGAACACTTAAAGGCTGAGCTAACCGATGCCACTTTTTAACTTGTGCATAATCGGGTAACTGTTGATTTATAAATTTCATATGCTCACTGAGTTGTTGATCACTCAACTCAGGGATTGCATAAATAATCGCGGTTAAAAAAGGTCTGCCCTCACCAAAAACAACGGCTTGTATAATCGCGCTTTGGCTCAATATTAATGACTCAGGCCATTCAGCACTGACATTACGGCCCATGCTGGTAATAATCAGGTTTTTAAGTCGCCCTTTTATGAAGAGCTTATTGCCATGCTGGGTCACTAAATCGCCTGTTGCATACCAGTTATTTGGGTTATGCGGCGCTTGATTTAAATACCCTAAAAATAGCTCACCCTTTATGTACAACTGGCCTTTTTCGATTTTGGTTTGTATGTGCGGTAATACAGTGCCGGCACTCTTTAAATCATCATTTTTGGGCGTATTTAAACTTACGACAGATGCCGCCTCTGATAATCCATACCCCTGATAAACAGGTAAATTAAGCTCTCTGGCGGTGGCAATTAAAGCATCACTCACGAGCGCTCCGCCAACTGCAATAAACTGTAATGACTTTGGTGGCTGCCAACCTTGTTTTGCAAACGCAATTAAACACGTTAATAACTCAGGCACTAAAATAAGGGTGTTAGGTTTTACACTGTCAATTGCCCTAATTAGTTTTTCAGGATTTTTTAACCCTGAGCCAACAAAACCCAATTCGTTTAACGGCATTAAATGTACACAACCGCCACTTAATAATGGTGCATAAATACCTGCAATATTTTCCAGTAATACAGGTAATGGCAGTAAACATAAGTGAGTTGGTTTACTTATACCTATTTGCTCACATAACGATTGTGCAACTTGCATTTGGCTATGAGTTGATAAACACACCCCTTTTGGCTCGCCTGTAGAGCCTGACGTGAAGGTGATTTTTTGCGTGCCCTCAAAGTAACTAATCGATTCTTTAACGTTGAGCTGATAAATATATAAGGTGTAATGATCAAACAAAGTAATAGACAATGTATGCGCACCCAAAGAAAGCCTTGGCATATCACTTATAAACAGCTGTGCACCACACTGTGCCAACACATATTGCGTTTGTTGTTGACTAAAAAAATGGGCGATCGGTATAGCCACTTTATTAGCAACGCTGGTCGCAGCATCAAGTACCAACCAAGCAGGTGTGTTATCAAGTTGAAATGCAATTGCATCAGCATCTGAATTAGCAAAAATTTCCACTACTTTATTTATTTCTTGAAGCAGCTCAGTGCCTGTGAACTGTTGTGTTTGATTCGCAAAATGCGCGACAACCGCCGGCTGAGTCGCTAAGTCATTTAAGCTATTTAACATACTCATACCGTCTCCAGCGCGTTGATTAATGCCGTAATGCCATGTGTATTTTGTTGTTTAATATCAAGTAGCATTGGCGTATTAAGTACTTGTAGATGTGCTTGCTCTAAATTAACAATGCATACTGTAGGCTGGTTCGCGTAGTAACTTCCCCAGCTTTTTGGTTGCTCAACAACACTGCTGTTAGCCAATGCAATTTCATTACACGTTACCCCTAATAAACGCAATAAAGCGCGTACATGTTTGGTGGCACAAAAAACCAAATTAGTAGCACCAATAGCTCTTAAAGCTTCATTAACAATAATAAAATGCGATAACGTGGCTTTTCTGTGTGTTGAATAGAGATTACCTAACTCAAACACTCTACTGCGCTGTGTGCCCATTGGTAAAAACTGCTCAATGGGCGCTGCTAAATATTGTTCAATAAATAAAGGAGAAGTGGCGTTTCTAAGCCCTAAAGTGCAATGCCCTTGCTGAGTTTTATACTGACAGAGTAATGGCATAAATGAAGTTAGGCTGGCATTGTACGCAGCTAAAAAGCCTTGTTTTACTGTATCTTCAAGGCGCTGACGGTGTTCATCACATTCTCTGGCGCTCACAAACTGTGTGAACGACTGAAAAAGTGTTGATGCTGACTGTTGTTGTTGAGCTAATTGCATAAAAGCATCGCCTGTATTAAATCTATAGGTAGAATTTAATAGGCGAAACTTAAATAAAACTTAAGGTAAATTAATTTTTTAAAAAATTTAATTTAGACTGGCAATAACGGTTTTATTACGGCCCGTTTCTTTTGCATGATAGAGCGCTTTGTCGGCACATTTGTATACTTGATCAATATTATCACTGTGCTGCGGCCATGTAGCAATGCCGATGGAGACATTTATACAACCAACTTTGGCCATCGGTGTATTCGCCACTTCATTACGTAACCGCTCAGCAATAACAAACGCACTATCGCTATTTTCGTTCGGTAATATAAGTAAGAATTCCTCGCCACCAGTTCGCGCGACAATATCATCTTTGCGAGATACCTGCTTGATCACACACGTTAAAGTTTTTAGTACCTCATCGCCCACATCATGGCCAAAGGTGTCATTAACCCGTTTAAAAAAGTCGATATCTATTTCTAGAACCGCAAAGGGGAGCTGTTCTTGAATTAATTTATCTAACAATAAATACAAACCTCGCCGATTATGCGCACCAGTTAGCGGATCGGTGAGTGCATCTTGGCGTAATTGCCCCATTTTCGACTGCAGTATATTAACTCCTTCTAACATGGCTGCTTTAAGTTGCTGACTTTCAAAATACCAAGATTTAATACTTTTAAGATTCGCCACGTTTTGTTGATCAGTCGATAAATTTGCACTGTCAGCTAGTAACCTAAGGGGCTTAGCAATAAAATGCGCTAACACACCAATCAATACAAAAGTAATTAATACAATTGGTAGCATTCGCTTAAGCACCAGCCCTTGAAAAGTATCTAACGTGGCAAGTGTTGCCGCTTCACTACGCTGGGCAACTACGCCCCAATTAGCAAGTTTAACGGGCGAATATCCAGCAAGCATAGACACGCCTTGGCTATTTAAAACCCGGGTGTATCCATCTTCGCTTTGCAAAACACGCTCTATTACTGGGTTATTAATGACTTGTTCGCCAATCCGCTCAGTCTCAGGATGATAAAGTAAGGTTTTATTATCAGCCACCACATAAAAGTATGCCCCGCCATCGTAACTATGCTGTTTTAATAAGGCGTTTAAAATGCTCTGTTGTTCTAAATAAAAGCTACCACCAATATAGCCATAGTAGTTACCCATCTCGTCAAATAAAGGATAAGAAAGTACAACAATTAAGTTATTCGCAAGCGATACATAAGGACGACTAACCAATGGACGCTGTAGTTTAAAGGCTTGTTTAGAATGAGGTGAATTAACGGTTTTATTAATAATATTTAATGAAACAGGTGAGGCCGCTTTAACGACACCTTGCATGTTAATTGCTACCGAATTAAAGCTATGTGTTTGGTTTAAAAGGCGGTTGGTTTCAGCTTGAAGTAACTCAGTATTGGTAATGTCTTTAGCAATAATTTTGGCTGAAAACTCAAGTTGCTGCATCGCAGCTGCTAAAAAGTGATCGGTCGCCGAGGCAAGCTTACTAGCAAATACATGGTTACTTTTAAGAGTATCTTCTATTACCCGTTCTTTTTGTACTTGGTAACTAATGTATAAACCACTGAACAAAATAGCGGCTGTAGCAGTGATAGCTAACAACAGAATTAATTGCCTAAGTTTAAAAGTAAATGGTGATCGAAAACGCAACTTATTATCATCCTAAGCAAATAAAAACGACTGCTATGTACTACATATACCCTAAATATAATACAGAAATTAAACTAAGTAGCCTAATTTTTGTTATTTTTGGAATAATAAAATGACATTTATTATATATGTCGGGTTTTGCAGTTAAGCTCAATAATAGTTAAGCTGCATGCACTTTATTTTTATTTAGCCTTGAGGTGTGTGTTGCTAAATAAGTACCTGTTGTCGTCTTCTCTTTTTTTAATCGGATGTTTCATGCCAATAAAATCTTCTTTTGCCGATTCTGCGCTGTCGCTTGAACAGCAACTTGGGCAAAAACTTATGCTCGATTTACGCTATTTTTGTCACCAAGGCAGCAGTAAGCGCTGCAGAACAGCATTAACCGAGTTACCAGATACACTAGCCAAAGCGATTAGCCGTTATGATATTGGCGGGGTTATTTTATTTTCTGAAAACACCCAAAGTATTGAACAAATAATTAGCCTTAATCAGCAACTGCAACAAGCTGCGTCTCACTCTAAATCAGGCTTACCGCTTTTTATTTCAATTGACCAAGAAGGTGGACGAGTAGCTCGACTGCCACGTGATGTGGCCACTTCATTTACTGGTAATATGTCAATTGGCGCCACCTACCCTGAGCATGGCACTTATTTCGCAACTCAAACCGCGAATGTTCTTGCCACAGAGCTTTCAGCATTGGGGATTAATGTAAATTACGCGCCAACCGTTGATGTAAACATGAACCCAGACAATCCTGTCATTAATGTCCGCTCTTTTAGTGAAAACCCAAATGATGTAGCAGTATTAGGTGCCGCACAAGTTAGTGAATTTGAAAAAAATGGCATTATTAGCGCACTAAAGCATTTTCCTGGGCATGGCGACACCAATGTAGATAGTCATACCGGCTTGCCTAAAGTGATGCATTCAAAAGAGGTGATTTACGCACAAGATTTAGCGCCCTTTAAACACATTATTGAGCAGCATAGTCCGGGCATGATAATGACCGCGCATATTCAGTATCCAGAGCTCGATAGCAGTACCTTGACTAATGTTGATGGCAAACAAATGATCAAGCCCGCGACAATGTCGCGTAAAATCATGACCGATATTCTACGTAAAGAACTTAACTATCAAGGTGTGGTGGTAACCGATGCACTTGATATGGCAGGTATTAGTCACTTTTTTAGTCCAACTCAAGCAATTATAAACACCTTTGCCGCTGGGGTTGATATTGCGCTGATGCCAATAGAGATTAGAACGCCAGATGACATTAAAAAGCTCGATGCTCTCATTGAGTCATTAGTCAGTGCGGTTAAATCAGAACAACTAAACGCACAGGAAATTGCGCATTCAGCACAGCGTATTACCTCACTTAAAAGTAAATTTAAATTAAACGCTTTTCCTGATCCCATTAAAGCATTAGCCAATGCCAAACACATTATTGGTAATAAAGCACATCGCGAATTAGAAGCGTCACTGGCATTAGCGGCGATCACCCAAATAAAAAATAACAACAACACCTTGCCACTTAAGCTTACTGCAGGCCAACACATTCATATTATTATGCCCGATACGCGTAAATGTATGGCCATACAACAAGCCATAATGGCACTGAGCTCACACGCATTAGTTTATAGCTGTAGCAGTTTACAAGGTTTTGACCCAATCGATGCTCAGCGTAATATAAACCAAGCTGATATTATTATTGCCGGAAATGCCACGCCTAATCAAAGCGCGGTGGAAATTGGCGGGATGGATGATTTAGCCGATAACCCAGACTTTGCCCTCAATAACGCAGAGCAACCTAAAGCACTTGAATCATTACTTAAAATGGCTGACAAGCACCAAATACCTACCGTGTTTATTAGTTTGCGAGCCCCTTATGATATTGCTCAGTTTGGCGACTCTGCCGATGCAGTATTAGCTTCATATGCTTATAATATTGACGTAGACAAAAACGAGCAAGTATCTGGGCCTGCATTTACAGCACTTGCTAAAGTATTACTCGGTCAAGCCCCTGCTAAAGGCAGCTTACCGGTAACTATTAAACAATCAAAGAGCCACTAATATGAAACTCAATTGTGATTTAGGTGAAAGCTTTGGCGCGTGGAAAATGGGGCTTGATGATCAAGTAATGCCGCATATTGATATGGCAAACATTGCCTGTGGTTTTCATGCGGGCGATCCTAGCGTTATGGCCAATACTCTTAAGCTCGCTAAACAGCATAATGTTATGATTGGCGCTCACCCAAGCTACCCCGATAAACAAGGATTTGGCAGACGCTCAATGAACCTGAGTGTGGCCGAGCTCACTCAGTGTTTACACTACCAAATAGCTGCTCTTGATGGCATGGCAAAAGTACAAGGGTTAACCCTTCGTTATGTCAAACCCCATGGTGCGCTGTATAACGACATGATGACAAACCAGCAGCTACTCACCACTGTTATGGGTGCAGTTGCCAGTTACCCTGCAAACTTAAAGTTAATGATACTCGCCACGGCCGATGCTAAACACCACCATACAATGGCACGTCACCTTGGACTAACGCTTGTTTTAGAAGCGTTCGCAGACAGGCTATATACTGACCAAGGGCACCTCGTAGCAAGAAATATAGCAGGCAGTGTGCATAACAAAGACGCATTATTGACACAAGTTAAACAGCTTTTGGCCAGTAACAGTGTGACTACCCAGTCAGGAAAATCGTTAAAACTTAACGCCGATAGTATTTGTGTGCACGGTGATAACGCCCAAGGTGTTGCGCTTATTGAAGACATTAAGGCTCTTTGTAGCGCAAGCGTATAACTTCTTCTAAGCTGTAAACCCCCTTTACAGCTTTTACTTTCTTTTATCACCTTCATTCATTGGTAGTTTTAAATACTGGCTTCGTCGCATCTGACTGTTAATTATCCCTCTCCTACCCTATAAATAGAGCAGTGATTTAAAACAGGGATAAATAATGAAAACGCTTTTAGCTATGAGTCTTATACTGGGCAGCAGTCAATTAGCTGTTGCCAATACCGATACATTACAACTTCAAGATATCTTCAATCTTGAATATGCCAACCAAATAGACATAACAGAAGACGGTAAAACCGTGTATTTTGTCCGCAACCGCATGGATATTAAAACCGACCGTAAAGTAGGCAATATTTGGTCTGTTGATTACAACACAGGGCAACTACAACCATTAACTTCTGGTGTATATATGGATTACTCGCCAGTAGTCTCTCCTGACGGACAGCGACTTGCTTTCATATCAAACCGAGATGGTAGCAACCAAATATATATTAAATGGTTAAAAACAGGGGCTATCGCTAAGGTTAGTAATTTAACTAGCAATCCAAGCTCACTAACTTGGACTCCTGATTCAAACCAGCTGGTGTTTAGTATGTTTGTTCCAATGGCGGCGTCTGCGCCTGTCAGCTTACCTGGAAAACCAAAAGGTGCCACGTGGGCAGAGCCTGCTAAATATATTGACGATGTTTATTATCGTGCCGATGGAGGGGGTTATACTGAAAAAGGGTTTAGTCAATTATTTACACTTGATGCCAATGGCGGTAATGCTCAACAACTCACCAATGATAATTTTAATAATGGTGGGGAAGTCAGCTTTAGTAAAGACGGTAAAACATTGTATTTTTCTGCTAATCGCAATGAAAATAATGAATTGAAGCCCACTAACACTGAGCTCTATCAACTCGATTTAGACTCGCTAGCCATTTTCCCTCTAACTGAGCGTAATGGGCCCGATCAACAACCTAAAGTGTCACCTGATGGCAAATACCTTGCCTATACAGGGTATGACGACAAGCGTACTAATTACGAAAACACCCAACTCTATATTCGCGATTTAAAAACAGGGAATACTCACAGCCTAACCACCGATTTTGATAGAAGTGTTGGCCAAATTAAGTGGAGCGCGAACTCAAAAGGGCTTTATTTTAGCTATGCCGATGAAGGGCAAACTGCGCTGGCTTATCAACCTCGAAGTGGCAAACGCAAAGTGATTACCGAAAAAATAGGCAGTGTGGCGTTTGGTCGCCCTTATTCCGGTGGCGATTTCGATATTAGTGAAAATGGTCATGTTGCATTTACATTGGCCGATACCCAGCGCCCTGCTGATGTAGCCACAATAAAGCGCGGTAAAGCGCAGCGCTTAACCGATTTAAATTCTGATGCACTCGCAACCAAGCAACTCGCTGAGGTTGAAGAATTATGGCTTAAATCAAGCCACGATGAGCTGCCAATACAAGGCTGGGTTGCTTACCCACCGGGTTTTGATAAATCAAAAAAATACCCACTAGTGCTTGAAATTCATGGCGGCCCTGTCGCTAATTATGGCCCGCACTTTAGTGCCGAAGTACAACTTTTTGCCGCTAAAGGGAACGTGGTTTTATACATGAACCCACGTGGTAGTGATTCATACGGTAAAGAGTTTGCGCAAACCATTCATCATAATTACCCCAGCAATGACTACGATGATTTAATGACGGGTGTTGATGCGCTTATTGCAAAAGGGTTTATTGATGAATCTAAGTTATTTGTAACCGGTGGCTCTGGCGGCGGTGTATTAACAGCGTGGATTGTAGGTCATACAGATCGTTTTGCTGCAGCCGTGGTTGCCAAACCGGTGATAAATTGGATCAGCTTTGTACTCACTGCCGATTTTTATCCATTCTTTGCTGACTATTGGTTCCCAGGTAAACCATGGGATCATATTGAGCATTACATGAAACGCTCACCCATCAGTTATGTAGGTAATGTTAAAACCCCGACCATGTTACTCACGGGTGAGGCAGACTACCGTACGCCTATTTCAGAAACAGAGCAGTTTTATCAAGCCTTAAAATTGCAGGGGGTTGATACCGCGATGGTGCGTATTCCAAACGCCTCACATGGTATTACTGCCCGTCCATCTAACTTAATGACCAAAGTGGCATATATTCAATGGTGGTTTGATAAGCATTCGAAATAAAACGCAGAGTTATGAGTGACGAGCTATATAAGCTCGTTGCTCGAAGCTCGAAGCTCACAAGTGTAAACCCCCTTTACAGCAATAATGTAAGTGACCCCTTACATACTCAAACTAAATATCGGACTTAGCTTCAAACTGAGTTGGTAAAAAATCGGTTTATAGAAGAAATAGTGCTGTGAGTTAGTAAAAAATCGGTTTGAGTCACTGTTTATAAGCCCTCAGTTAGTAAAAAAAGGTTTTATAAGCTGCAGCAGTTAGTAAAAAATCGGTTTATTACTCTCTCGATACCTGCCTAAAACCTTTAAATTAATCGTTTAAGTGGCCAAATTGTGGGTTAGAAAGACAAATACCCCCCTTTAATAATAAAAAATGGCCGTTATTAGCATGGTTAGTTAAAATCTGATCTGTATTAAGAGCAGCTAGTTAAATCGTGATCTGCTTTAAGTCAGTTAGTTAAACTCTGATCTATATGCGGTAAAAAGCGGGTAATTTATTGTGCTTACCCGTGTTAAAGCGTAATCAACATAAAGCCCTCCAGCCGAGCATAAACATCCTTTAAATTTTATTTACACTTTTAACCTGCATTGCATTGAAAAATCTCACTAACCAAATGGCTAGTAAAATACTGATCTATTAAATTTTTCCTTTATGCAGGCATAAAAAAAGGGCCTTGCGGCCCTTAAGTAACACTATCTAGTTGAATTAAAATTGGTTCATGGTGTTAGCTTCACCACCGGCTTTAAGTGCATTCTCACCTGAGAAGTACTCTTTGTGTGTATCGCCAATGTTTGAACCTGCAAGGTCTTGGTGTTTAACAGACGCTTGCTCACGACGGATTTCTTGACGCTGTACATCACGTACATAAGCCAGCATACCTAAGTCACCAAAGTAACCTTCAGATAGAATATCTGTGCTTAATGCTGCTGTGTGGTACGTTGGTAACGTGATTAGGTGGTGGAAAATACCCGCTTCACGTGCACCATCGCGTTGGAAGTTTTGTACTAATAAGTCAGCGGCTGCTGCAAGCTCTGTTGCATCCATTTCTGGAGCCATAAGCGCTTTGTTATCATCAAGACTTGGGTAAGCGCTCAGGTCACGACCTTCTTCCAGCCATTCTTGGTATACTTGCTCACGGAACTTCAGCGTCCAGTTGAACGATGGTGAGTTGTTGTATACTAATTTAGCATCTGGTACTTGCTCTTTTACGCGATTAACGAGTTCAGCAATTTGTTTTACATGTGGTTTTTCTGTTTCAATCCACAGTAAATCAGCACCTGACTGTAGGCTCGTTACACAATCTAGTACTACACGGTCTTTTTCAGTGCCTTCGCGGAACTGGTATAAACCATTGTCTAGGCGTGTTGGCTTACAAAGCTGACCATTAAGCTTCATTGCTGTTTCGCCTTCATTCAAGTCATCAACACTGTTTACTGGGGTTGTTTCTAAAAATGCATTGTATTGGCTTGCTAAGTCACCTGGTTTTTTTGAAACCGGTACTTTTTGCGTAAGGCTTGCACCTAGTGAATCGGTACGCGCAACGATAATACCGTTATCAATACCTAGCTCTAGGAACGCATAACGCACTGCGTTAATTTTTGCTAAAAAGTCTTCATGTGGAACCGTCACTTTACCTGCTTGGTGACCACATTGCTTAGCATCTGATACTTGGTTTTCGATTTGGATAGCACATGCACCCGCTTCAATCATCTTTTTAGCTAGCAGGTAAGTTGCTTCTTCGTTACCAAAACCGGCATCAATGTCAGCAATAATTGGTACAACGTGCGTTTCAAAGTTATCAATTTTGTTAAGTACTGCTTGAACGTCGCCGCCGTTTGCTTTTGCGTCGTCTAATTCATTAAATAAGTGGTCAAGTTCACGTGCATCCGCTTGCTTTAAGAAGGTATAGATTTCTTCGATAAGTGCCGGTACTGATGTTTTCTCATGCATACTTTGATCTGGAAGAGGACCAAACTCAGAGCGAAGCGCTGCAACCATCCAACCGCTTAGATATACGTAACTGCGCTTAGTTGTTTTTTGATGGCGCTTAATTGCCATCATCATTTGTTGGGCAGTAAAACCATGCCAACAACCTAAAGACTGTGTGTACTGGCTTGTGTCTTTATCGTATGCAGCCATGTCTTCACGCATGATGTCTGCTGTAAATTGTGCAATATCAACACCAGAGCGAAAACGATTTTGTAAACGCATACGTGTTGCGTATTCAGGATTAATTGTTTTCCATGCACTGCCCTGTGATTGGCATAATGTTGCTAGTGTATCTGTTTCGCCTTGATATGTTGTCATAATAAAGTCCTTCGAACGGGTATTAATATTTATTGTTGAGAGAGTGACTACATCGCGTTAGCTCTGTAGCGCTTAATTAAACATTAGGCTTATTTTTTAGATTTAGTAAATTTATAGTTTTTATTGTGGCTATACATATTGTGAATGACTAAAAAGCATTCAAAGCCACTTTTTTGCGATATGGTAGGTGTACGCATATAAAAAATTGCACACTGTCGGACCGTTTAAGGATATTAATTATGAGCCACACTCTCACCCATTCAGGACTCAGCGTTGATAAGCAACTTGCTGAATTTGTTAAAAAACAATTATTACCTGGTACTCATCTTGATGAACACCAGTTTTGGAAAAGCTTTGCCAACATAGTGCAAACACTTACACCATTGAACAAATCACTACTGGCTAAGCGTGAACAGCTACAAAAGCAAATTGATGACTACCACCTTGCAAATAAAAATGCTGACCAAGCTCAGTATCAAGCGTTTTTAAAAGATATTGGCTACCTAGTTGATGAGCCTGAAAACTTTAGTATTGAAACTCAAAATGTAGAGCCAGAAATAGCGTTGACTGCAGGGCCACAGCTAGTGGTGCCGGTTAGTAATGCACGCTTTGCACTTAATGCAGCTAATGCACGTTGGGGGTCGTTGTACGATGCTTTATATGGAACCGATGTATTAAGCGAAGACGACGGCGCCGAAAAAGGCAGCCAATACAACCCTGTTCGTGGCTTTAAAGTAATGGCTTACGCAAGGCAGTTTTTAGACAAAGCATTACCGCTTGAAAATGGCTCGCATATTGAAAGTACTAACTATTCTATTGTTGACGGCGCCCTTGCTATTACCCTGCGCGACAGTTCGCACACCACACTTAAAAACCCTGAGCAACTGATTGGCTATCAAGGTGAAGCACAAAACCCGAGTGTTATTTTACTTAAAAACAATGGATTGCATATTGAGCTGCAAATAGACCATCACCACCCTATTGGTCAAGCTGATAAAGCAGGGTTAAAAGATGTGGTGCTAGAAGCCGCACTAACAACCATTATGGACTGTGAAGACTCGGTTGCCGCAGTGGATGCAGAAGATAAAGTACAAGTTTACAAAAACTGGCTTGGTTTAATGCAAGGCAACTTGGTTGAAACGTTTAGAAAAGGCGACAAAATGATCGACCGCACGTTACAAGCTGACCGACAATATACAGGTCTTGATGGCCAAAAACTGACCCTCAAAGGGCGCAGTATGATGTTTGTGCGTAATGTGGGACATTTAATGACAAATCCAGCCATTACCGATGTAAGCGGCAATGATGTGTTTGAAGGCATTATGGATGCCATGTTCACCGCAACAGCTGCTTTGCACGATTTAAACACTAAAAACACGATTAAAAATTCAACCGCGCAAAGTATTAATATTGTAAAACCGAAAATGCATGGCCCTGATGAAGTCGCCTTTGCTAATACCTTGTTTGGTATGGTTGAAGAGGCGCTGAGCTTGCCTAAAAACACCCTTAAAATGGGTATTATGGATGAAGAACGTCGAACATCAGCCAACTTAAAAGCATGTATTCATGCAGCAAAAGAGCGTGTTGTGTTTATTAACACTGGCTTTTTAGACCGCACTGGCGATGAAATTCATACCTCAATGCAAGCGGGTGTTGTGCTGCCGAAAGCGGCTATTAAAGCACAGCCTTGGATCAGCGCTTACGAAGATCGCAACGTTGATATTGGCCTAGCCTGTGGCTTAAGCCATAAAGCGCAAATTGGTAAAGGTATGTGGGCAATGCCAGATAAAATGGCGATGATGATGGAGCAAAAAATAGCGCACCCTCAATCTGGCGCAAATACCGCTTGGGTGCCCTCCCCTACTGCCGCCACATTACACGCAATGCATTATCATGATGTTGATGTATTTAGCCTGCAGCAAAGCATTGCCACGCGTCAAATAGCAAGCCTAGAGAGCTTACTTACACCGCCGCTCATGCCCAACCCTGAAACGCTATCAAAAGAAGATATTCAAAGCGAGCTTGAAAACAACGCGCAAGGTATTTTAGGCTACGTAGTACGTTGGATTGACCAAGGAATAGGCTGCTCTAAAGTGCCTGACATTAATCATATTGGTTTAATGGAAGACAGAGCCACCTTACGTATTTCAAGCCAACATATCGCCAACTGGCTACATCATGGTGTATGTAGCAAAGAGCAAATACAAAAAGTGATGGCAAAAATGGCTAAGGTTGTTGATGGCCAAAACGAGCATGACAGCCTTTACACGCCAATGGCAACTAATGAGCAGACATTAGCTAAAAGTATTGCGTATCAAGCTGCTTTAGCACTGGTATTTGAAGGGGTTAGCCAACCGAGCGGTTACACAGAGCCGCTACTACACAGCTACCGCTTGAAATATAAAGCACAGCACTAACTTAAAACTTAACCTAAAAATAAAAAAATCAGCTTTACTAGGGTCTGTTGACCTTTCAAGGTTAAATTTGCAGCAGCCTGTTTGGTATTTAGGCAAGGCAGAGCCTATCTATACCCAAATTACCTTAATCTGCGAGTTTCAGTTGGAATTAAAAGCTATTTTGACAAGGCATTGATTGAAAATAATGGTTATTCCCTTGTTAAAATCAATAACGCAGCATAAATAGCTTTTAAACCAACCCGTAGGGCGTTTCACAGGAACTTACTCCCTTCGTTGTTCCTTTTTAAAAGGGAGGACCATTATTGCAAAGGGAACGCCTTAATATTAAGTCCCTGTGAAACGCTGAATTCTGTATATTAAGGCAATTTGGGTATAATGTGGTTATTCCCCATAAATAGGCGATAACGCAGCATCAATGCCAAACAGGCGCTGCCCTTCGGGTTCTGCCTAGGGGCGATTTACTCTTTGTTGCCTACATGGATGTAGGTAAGGAGCGTGAGCAGGACGCGGAAGCTTTGCTCGGTTTTTACTTATTCTTACATGGATGTAAGCCAGTAGAATAACGCAGGAGCAGTTATCGAGCCCACTAGGTTACAAACCTCGCGCCGCGATTAAACCGCCCCTAGTTTGAACAAATTATAATCCGCAAAGGTCAACAGACCCTAAGCTAATTTTTAATAACGCTAGTGAATAATCACTATTCAAATCACTACGAATTAATTTTTAATGGTCGCGTTGTGATAAACATTTTGTACGTCATCGCAATCTTCAAGCATATTGATAAATTTATCAAAGTTGGCAATAACTTCTTCATCAGTGATTTCAACATGTACTTGTGGCACAAAGGTAATTTCATCAACTTCAAAGTTAATGCCTTCAAATGCCTCTTCCAGTGCCGTTTTAGCTTTAAAATACTCAGTATGCGGTGCAAACACCGATACCTTGCCATCTTCGGCTTCTACATCGGTTACATCAACGTCAGCCATCATGAGGGCTTCTAACACAACTTCGTCGTCATCGCCCGCAAATCCTAAAACAGCAAGGTGATCAAACATATGTGCAACACACCCAGGCGTACCTATTTTTGAATCTGTTTTAGTAAACGGTAAACGTACATCTTTAATTGTGCGGTTTGGGTTGTCGGTTAAACAGTCAACAATCACCATACAATTACCAGGGCCGTAACCCTCGTAACGGGCTGAAGAGTAATCTTCCCCTGCCCCGCCGGCTGCTTTTTCAATTGCTTTTTCGATTACGTGCGCAGGAACTTGGTCTTTTTTTGCTTTTTCAATTAAGCGGCGCAATGTTTGATTTACATCGGGATCGGGTTCACCACTTTTGGCTGCAACGTAAATTTCTTTACCGTACTTCGAATTTACTTTAGTTTTTGCGTTGGCTGTTTTAGCCATCGAACTTTTGCGGACTTCAAATGCTCTGCCCATCTTGTGCCTCTATTGAATACATTTGGTTTGCGATATTTTACCAATTCAAACCGTATTGGGCTAGTGGTTCAACATGCTATGCTGTGCAAAAGCAGCTGGGTATTAATTTAAATAATACCCATTATGTTATTAAACAAATAAAACAAAGCTCAATTTAACATAACTCAACTTTTTTCAGCGTAATTGTCAATTAATGACACCAACTCATCAAATGCATGAATAACAAAATCGGCTTGTTCGGCATACCCGGGGGTCACATCAGGTGCATACAAACAGGCACGCATATTAGCATTGTGCGCCGCTTGTATGTCGTATAAATAATCACCAACATAAATCACATTATCAACCGGCATTTCCCATTGAGTTGCAACCGTTAATAAAGCGCTCGGATCGGGTTTTGCTGGTGCGTCTGTTCGGGTGAGTACTGTTTCTATTGGTAGCGGGTTATTCTGTAACTTTAATGTCGCCGCCTTATCAAAATTACGTGTAACAATGGCCATAGGTATGTTTTTAGCTTGTAGCGCTTTAACAGCCTCTACAACGCCAGGTAGAAGCTTAGCCGATTGCGCATCTAACAACTCATGCTGATGCACTATATTCATTGCTTCTTCACGCATATAGGGGGAAGGCAGTTGTTCTATGTAATCGAGTAAGTCTTGCTCTGCAGGGCAACCTACTTGGGCTTTTATCAATGAAAAGTTTAATTCTGAAGATACTAAAGTTCCGTCTAAATCAAAAATAACACCTTTGATTGCCTCAATTTGCGTTTTCATTTCATTCCTTGCGCTAAATAATTAGCTCAGTATGCTAGGTTTGGCTTAGGTTATCTAAACCTTTAATAAAAAGTATATCAATAAACATATAAAAAACAGCTCAGTCCATTGAAATTTAATTATAGCTCATTTGATAACGTAATAGTTTGGGTTTGTATAACTGGTATAGTAAAGACTTTACGATGCAATTAATTAACTCGATCAGCTATAAAGGAAAGTGCGCACCCTCTAAAGGTGCGCAATAATAGTGGTTATTTCGGCTCAAATTTCGCTTCAAGCCAGGTATCGTCTTGGCTAAAGTTTAAGGTTTTTATCTGTCCTCGCCCTTCAACATTCACCATATTCACTTGTGCAGGCCACAAATCACGCAGTGCACCATGACTCATTCTAATGCCCTCAATCTCATCGGGAATAGCAGCTTCTTGGTACACCCAAAAAAACTTACCATCCACTTGTGCACCTACATAATTAAGGGTGAGGGGCTCACCGCTCAAGGTTTGTAAGGCAACATGAGATTCAACATACTTGGCAAAGCGTTTTTGGTCACGCTTGTTACTCATAATATCCACTTTGCCTTTAAACAAGTTACCAACAGCATGCTCTGTGTCATGTAAATAAAAACGATGCATCAATTCAATGTTGTGCGTACGCTGATTAAATAACACCGTTGTAACGGATGATTTTAATTGATGCGCCATACTTGGCGCAGCAATTAAAAAACAAACAATAATAAGCAAAAAGCGCATTATTATTGGTCCTCGTCGTTATTTTTTTCGTCTTTTGGCTCGTCTTTTTTCAGCTCTGTTTTGATATCTTGCATAATATCACGGCTTACTTTTGCCTTGCTCTTTTCACGTTTATACACTTCAATACGCGAAGGAATAATACGACGTGGGTAGTGGTTATTTTCTACATCAACATCCGCTGTTTCCCAGCCTGGATCAACCGTTACTGAGGTAAGCGGTTTGTTTTTGTCGGTAATAATCAGCTTTTGTACGTTTTTGTGATTACGACGCCAAATTTCTGCAGGAATATAACGTTCCTCTTTAGTGCCATCTTCATACGTTAGCTCTAAAAGAATTGGCATCACTAAGCCACCGAGGTTTGAAAACTCCATCACGTAGTAGTTTTTGTCTTCTTCAAGCGCGCGATCAAGTGTTTTACGCTCCCACGGCTTTAAGCCTTTTAAAAACTTTTTGTACGTATTACGCTCTTTGTTTGTAACGGTAAAGCGATCGTTTTCGTCATAAAAATCTGTCACATCTGGATTTTGTTCAACCCACGTTTGTTTACCTTCAGCGCGATTACGCTCAACAAATAATGAACTTGGCTTATTCGCTTCAATATCACGTAAACGTTTAAAGTCGATATCTGGATTTTTGGTGTCTAAACGTAATTGATATACTTTATCAAGCGAGATATCAACATGGTCTGTGGTGTAGAACCAACCACGCCAGAACCAATCTAAATCAACACCTGAGGCTTCTTCCATAGTACGGAAAAAATCAGCGGGAGTAGGGCGTTTATACTTCCAGCGCTGAGCGTACTCTTTAAAGGCAAAATCAAATAATTCACGCCCTAAAATCACTTCACGTAAAATATTTAATGCCGCAGCAGGTTTAGTATAGGCATTAGGGCCTAAACGTAGCACGCTGTCTGATTGCGTCATGATAGGCACTTGAGTCTCTGACTTCATGTAAGCAACAATGTCACGTGGTTCAACGCCCCATGGAATCGTTGGATCCCATTCACGCCCAGCAACACCGTCTAAAAAGCTATTTAAGCCTTCATCCATCCAAGTCCATTGGCGCTCATCTGAATTTACAATCATTGGGAAGTAGATATGACCTACCTCATGGATAACAACACCAATTAAAAAGCGTTTTTCTGCTTGAGAGTAAGTGCGTGTACCATCGTCTTGTAAATCTGTACGTGGGCCATTAAAAGTGATCATTGGGTATTCCATACCCCCTACAGGGCCATTAACTGACTGCGCAGTTGGGTATGGGTAATCAAATGAATACTGTGAATACACTTCCATCGTGTGTACAACCGCTTCAGTTGAGTATTTCTTCCATAAGTCGCCACCTTCTTTAGGGAAGAACGACATCGCCATAACGAGTGGTTGTTCATCACCACCTTGCTGGTAACCTTTAGCATCCCACATAAATTTACGTGATGATGCCCAAGCAAAGTCACGAACATTTTCTGCTTTAAAATGCCATGTTTTTGTTTTGTCTGTACCGGCTTTTTCGTTTTCGAGCGCTTCTTCTTCGGTAACAACAAACACAGGGCGTTTTGCTGTTTCAGCTTCTTTTAAACGCTTGCGCTGAGTGCTGGTCAATACCGAGCTTGGGTTATCAAGCTTACCAGTTGCCGATACAATATGATCCGCAGGAACCGTAATTTCAACATCGTAGTCACCAAACTCTAAAGTGAACTCACCACTACCTAAAAACGGTTTGTTTGTCCATGCTTCGTAATCGGTGTAAGCCGCTAAGCGAGGAAACCACTGTGCAACCAAGAAAATATCGTTACCGTCTTCTTCAAAATGCTCGTAACCTGCACGTGCGCCTACCGCGTCTTCTTCAACGAGGTTAAACGCAAAGTCCATACTAAACTCAACATCCTTACCGGGTTTAAGTGGGGTATTTAAATCAATGCGCATTAAGGTATCAACCACAGTCACGCGCAGCGCTTTACCATCTTCATCTTTAACATTGCTAATGGTGTAACCCAGTTCATTATCGTCCATAAATTGCTGACGACGTAAATCACCTAAGCTTAACTTAGCAGGCTTTGCATCTGGCTCGTTCTGTAGGGTACTTTTAAATGTTTGCGTGGTTTCTGCAATTGAGTCATTTTTAAAAATATTTTGATCAAGCTGAAGCCATAAATACTTTAATGTATGCGGAGAGTTATTTTTATATTCAATTGTTTGACTCCCCGTTAAGCGACGCTTTTGCTCATCAAGCTTTACATCAATATCGTAATCAACGCGTTGTTGCCAATAATTTTCAGCAGGGGCACCTGCTGCACTGCGGTAAACGTTAGGCGTAGGTAAAGCTTCATCTAGTTGACGAAACTTATCAACATAACTGCCTTTAGTTTGCTCAACAGATGAGGCAAGCACAGTGCTTGCCATTGCCAAAGGCAATACAAACGCGCTCAGTGTAAATAAATTTTTCTTCATTGTTAATCCTGATCGATTTTAGTAACGCTACTGTGACAAATTTACAGCTTAGCTTCAATAAAATAGCGATAAAACCCTGCTTTTATAGGGTGATATTCCCCACCTTTTTGTAAATACAATAAATAGCGTTTTATACAACAAAAAAGAACGGACATTTCGTCAGAAATTGAATAAAAAAACAAAGGCAATTAATACGCCAAACAAAACTGTAAAGGGGGTTTACAAAACACACTGGCTATTAGGGTTTGTTGACCTTTCAAGATTAAATTTGCAGCAGATTGTTTGGTATTTAGGCAAGGCGGAGCCTATGTGGTGTGGTTGTTCCCCATAAATAGGCGATAACGCAGCATCAATAACAAACAGGCGCTGCCCGAAGGGTTCTGCCTAGGGGCGATCTACTCTTTGTTACTCGGTTTTGACTTAGCCCACTAGGTTACAAACCTCGCGCCGCGATTAAACCGCACCTAGTTTGAACAAATATTAATCCGCAAAGATCATCAGACCCTATTAAAAGTAGAGATAAAAGCAAAAAACACAGCTATTTTCATTAAAAAAGCTAAATAACGCAGTTTTAGGTTGATCTTTACTATGGTTTGTAATTAGAATCGCCCACTTTTTTAATTTGAGAGCATTTTTTTAGCGTTTCTCTCAAATATTTTTTGTTCTAACTAGTCGTAACAAGTGTGGTGAGTTTATGGATTTTTATGTCCTAAAAAAGCAGCAAAAACTAATTGCAATACCAGCAGACGTGCAAAATTGTAAGCAGTATATAAACTCGGGTTATCTGTATATTGATAAAGTCGCTGCTTGTAATGAAACTAATGCACTGCAAGTATTACAAGCTAAAAAAGCCAAAGCATTAAAGTGGCCTTTAACAATCGCGCTCGCTGCTTTGCCCGTTATTTTTATAGCTTGGTATACTTTAACCTAAAGCGATACTTGCATCTTTAATTGCCTTGGGTATATTGGCGCTCTTATGGTTTTTTAAGAGCGCAAAATGAAAGTTCTTCACACTTCAGACTGGCACCTAGGTCAGCAATTTTATGAACATGATCGCCGTCATGAACACCATGCTTTTTTCTCTTGGCTGTTAACCACCCTCGTTAACCAACAAATCGATTTATTGCTTGTTGCAGGTGACATTTATCATACTGCCACACCGAGTGCTAGCGCCGAAAACCAACTCTATCAATTTATAAAAAACGCCAAAGCCCAGTGCCCACAATTACACGTTGTTATTATTGCGGGTAATCATGACTCCGCTAATCGTATTTTGGCTGCACAACCCTTATTAGCCCAGTTTGATACTCATGTGGTAGGGCGGTTTGATCCTGCTAAACCCAGTGACGTTGTAATAACGATTAATAACGATGATAAACGCGCTGTGGTACTCGCTATGCCTTTTTTACGCACCAGTGACATTAGCACGCTTAGCCAAACCGAAAATGGCCCCAGTTACGCACAGGGCGTTGCAAAAGCCTATGAACTTGCTCTTGAACATGCGCTAACACTTAACGCTGAAAATACGCCTTTAATTGTTATGGGTCATTTGCATGCAAAAGGCGGTAATATTTCCGGTGACTCTGAACGTAATTTGGTCATTGGCGGTGAAGAAGCTATTTCAGCGTCGGTATTTGGTAAGCAAGCCAATTACGTCGCACTAGGCCACTTACATAAAGCACAACTAGTAGCTAAAAATGAGCAAATACGTTACAGCGGCACGCCTATTCCAATGTCGTTTTCAGAAAGAAAGTATACCCATCAAGTAAATGTGGTTGAATTTAGCGAGCAAAAAAACCAACCGTTAAACACCACTGTAAACCCCCTTTACATTCCGCGCTTAGCTGAAGTCATTGTACTTCCTGAAGGAGAATGTGTGCCTTTAGCGCAGCTGTGTGAGCAAATAAAAGCACTCGATACAGAGCAATACGACATTGCTCCTTACTTGCGAGTAAAACTTAAATCAAGTGATATCGATACCACCTTTCGAGAACAAATCGAGCAAGCACTTAAAGGAAAACAGGTTAATTTTTGTGGCATAGAGCGAGTTCGTGACCAGCAAATGAGTAATTCCTCAGAAACGGTATTTGAAGATTTAAGCTTTGTTGAAATGCTCAACCCAATTAGCTTACTCGAACAAGCATTTAATAATGATAAAGATATGGCCGCAGCGACCGTGCCCAATGAATTAAAAGCACTGTTAACCGACGTAATTGAAGAACTTGAACAGGAGCAACTGCTATGAAAATAACGGCTGTTCGTATTCATAATTTAGCCTCTATTGCCGATGCCGAAATCGACTTTTTAGCCTCACCACTCAAAGACGCAGGCCTCTTTGCCATTACAGGTGACACCGGCGCAGGAAAAAGCACCGTACTCGATGCTATCTGCTTAGCACTTTATACTAAAACTGCGCGTTTGAAAGGCGATAAAGGTAACCTAATTGATTTTAATGGCGATAACATTAAGCTTAACGATGCCCGGAATTTATTGCGCCGTGGCAAATGGGAAGGGTACGCCGAAGTAGATTTTAGTGGCCAAGACCAACAGCTTTACAGAGCACGTTATAGTATTCAACGTACGCATAAAAAAGTAACCGGCAAACTTAAAGTGGCCGAACATACTTTACATAGCCTACCCGATGAAACCTTAATTGCTGACAAAAGTGGCACCTTAAAAGCCATAGAAAATAAAATAGGTTTGACCTTTGAGCAGTTCTCGCGTGCGGTGTTACTAGCACAACATGAGTTTGCCGCCTTTTTAAAAGCCACTGGCGATGAGCGCGCGCAGCTTTTAGAGTGCCTGACTGGCACCGATAAATTTAGTCGAATAGGGCAGCGTATATTTGAGCGCAACAAAGCTATTAAAGATAAATTTGAATTACTAACGGCAAGTTTAGCCAGTTATACGTTATTGTCTGACGATGAGCTGAGTGAAAAACAACAAACGCTGGCTGATTTAAAACAACAAATTGAACACACTAAAACAACTTTAGCAACGACAGAGCAAGGCGTTAATTGGTATAAGCAAGCACATAGCTTGGAGCTGACATTAAAAAATGCTCAGCAAAACGAGCAACAAGCACATGCCGCACTCAATGCTGTTAAAGCGCAAACGGAGCAAGCGAAACAAGCGCAAAGTGCGCTTGAAATTAAAGATAACCGCCAGCGCTGTGAAAGCTTAACAGCACAAAATAGCCAGTTAAATACACAAATAAAACAATTAAACGAGCTTGATCACAACTCGCTGATCACCGAGCAAGCAAGTAACGTTAAAAAACAGCAAAACGAATTAGATACAGCAAAACAACAAAAGCTAACGGCAGAGCCTCTGATTGCAAAAGCGCGAGAGCTCGACAGCCAATTAGCAATATATAACCAAACTATAAAAAGTCTGACTCAACAAAGCGCCAAAGAGCAGCAACAATTAAGTGATTTACAACAGCAGCTACAACAAAACAAAATAAGTGCAGAGCAAGCCACAACTCAAATCACAGGGCATCAGCACTGGTTGAACGAGCAGAGTCAATTAAAGCCATTGGCAACTGATTGGAACTATTTTCATCATAGTTTTAAGCAGTTTTTTAATACTCAGACACAACTAAAAACAACCCAGCAGCAAGCTCAGGCTCACGCAGAGCAACAAACAATACTCACAGCAAAACTTAGCGAGCAAAATAAACAACTCGAACAAGCAGAGCAAACGCTTACAACGCAGCAGCAAAGCCTAAATAAGCTAAACCAGCAGCACGCTCAATTTAACATTGAACAATGCGACATTAAGCTTAAAAACATTGATTATTTAAAAGATCAGCGCACACGCTATAAGCAGTTTAACCAAGAATTAAAACACACGGTGCAACAGCAACGTGATGTGGCAGAAAAGCTCAGCCACAGTGAACACACTAAAACTACGCTGCTTACGCATTTAACCATCAAAGAGCAGGCACTTAAACACGCAGAGCAAGCGCTTAATCAAGCGAGGCTTCGTGCCAGTGAGCATGTTGAGCATTTACGCGCACAACTGGTTCCAAATGAGTCGTGTGCCGTTTGTGGGGCTACAGAGCACCCGTTCGCGAGCAATCAAAGCCAACCTTTTACAAACCTAATAACCGACTTTGAAAATGCATATAATAACGAAAAGCAGCAACACCAAGATGCTCAAACACAGCTTCATCAGCACCAAACACAACACGCGGTTTTGGTGGCAGAGCATACTCAGCACAACCAAGCCATTAGTGATGCACAAGCCAAAATGCTGGAAATTAAAAATACCATGCAAGCGGCTAAAACCGAGCTTAATGAGTTAACAGTTGAGCAGCTTGATGAAACTTATAAGCAATTAAGTGAACAAAAAACACAGTATTTTTCGGCGCAAAAACAGCTCAGTAATTTGCAAGAAACTGTTAACCAGCTGCAAAGCACAGTTAAAAAAGAACAAGCGACACAGCAACAATTAAACACACAACATGTTGAGCTGAGCAATCAGCAATCTCAGCTTAATAACAAATGCGATGAACTAGCAACTCAAAGCGAAGCGCTTATAAAAGAGCTCAATTTACATTTTGAACACAGTGATTTTTGGCACGCATTGCAAGCAGGATCGTTAACGCTTAGCGATTTAGCTCAGCAGGTAGAACAATATCAGCAAATCCAAGTACAGCTTGAGCAAAGTCAAAAACAATTCGACAGCGCCAATGTACAGTTACAACAACTAACACCGCTTATAACCAAAGCAGAGCAGCGAGTTAACACGCTCAATGAAGAATTAACTCAAACACAGCAACAGCACAATAATACGCAGCAACAGCGCTTAGCCTTGTTTGATAACCAAACTATTAGCGCCGATGACTACCAAGCTAAACTGTCAGCACAGCTAGAGCACTGCCAAAACCAATTAAGTGCCAGCCAACAAGCACACGACAGTGCCGTAAAACAGCGCGATGAACACGCCATCACGCTTAAAAACCTTGAGCATCGTCTGGCAGATAACCACCAAGAGTTAGTGATGCTTGAAACGCGTTACAACGACTGGTTTAAAGAATTTAACATCCTTCATGGCGATATCAGTCATGAGCAAGTCACATTTTTACTAACTATCAGCAACGACGATATTAAAACTCAGTTAAAACAAGGCGAGCAACTATCGCAAGCAGTCGTTGATGCCAGTGCCGCGTTAAAGCAACAGCAACAAGCTAATGAACAGCATCAACAAAATAATCAGCCAACGCAAAGCGAAGCACAGCTAATTGAGCAACAAAACCACTTAAATACCCAGCAAACACAATTGCAAAATAGCTTACTCACCATCAACACCGCGATTGAGCAGCACAACCAAAATGCAAAAGCGCTTGAGGGCAAACAAGCTGAACTGAGCCAGCTCAAGCAACAGGTTGACCAATGGCATTTACTTAATAAAGTACTAGGCGATGCCACAGGTAAAACAATGCGTAATTTAGCGCAAACACAAACACTCAAAATATTGCTGCATTATGCTAATAGCCATTTAAAAACCCTTAACAAGCGTTATGAGCTCACTGCAATTGCTGAGTCACTTGATATAGCCATTATCGACCGCGATATGGCCGATGAACAACGCTCGGTCAATACGCTATCTGGCGGTGAATCGTTTTTAGTATCGTTGGCATTAGCACTGGGACTTGCCTCACTATCTTCGAACAAAGTGCAAATTAACTCGTTATTTGTTGACGAGGGCTTTGGAACACTAGATAGTGAAACACTCAGTATTGCCATGGACGCGCTAGATTCATTGCAAGCGCAAGGTAGAAAGGTCGGTGTAATTTCACATGTAAGTGAAATGAGCGAACGCGTTGCTACGCAAATTCATGTCGCTAAAAAACCGGGTGGATACTCCACCATAAACGTAATTTAAGGAGACAGCATGCCCACTTTCACAGGCGAAGAAGCACAAGAATATGATAACCGCATTACCCGTTTAGTCCCAGGCTATGAGCTACTTCATCAACTAACCAATGCACAACTGCAAACCACGTTAAGCGACGATGCACACATTATAGTGATTGGTGCCGGCACAGGTAAGGAAGTATTAGCATTAGCACAAATAAATCCTAAATGGCAGTTTACTGCCCAAGACACCTCCAGTGATATGCTCGATATTGCAAAACAGCGCTTTGCAGAGCAAGGTATTGATAGCCGTGTCACTATTGAATGTAGCCCAGTTGATAAAGTAAAAGCGAAAGCAGACGCCGTATTATGTTTACTAGTGATGCATTTTGTAGAAGATAACGGCGACAAAAAACAAATTCTTAAAAGCATTAAAACTAACCTTAAAAAAGGAGCGAATCTTTACATTGCTGATTTAATGCGCCCAGAAACAACATTTGAGCGTGAGTCACAATTAAACACCTGTGCTCAATTAGGCTTAACTGAAGCTGGCAAAACTCAAATGGGGCATAACCTCGAAAGAGAGTTTTACCCCCTAGATCGTATGCGCTTTAGTGAACTACTGAATGAATGTGGATTTGGTATTCCAAAGCTTTATTTTAAAGCACTTGGCTTTAGCGGTTACGTTGTATAAATTTTTGTCAAAAAAAAAAGCTAATATCATAATGATATTAGCTTTATTGCTTAACACTAGTTTAAGCGGAGTGAGTGCGCTTTAAAGCCCACTCCCTCTATAATTAGATGCAAACGATATTTTCAGCTTGCGGGCCTTTTTGACCTTGAGTAACAGTAAACTGTACACGTTGGCCTTCAGCTAATGTTTTAAAACCGTCGCCAGAGATAGCACTGAAATGTGCGAAAACGTCTGCGCCAGATTCTTGCTCGATAAAACCAAAACCTTTTGCTTCGTTAAACCATTTTACTGAACCAGTAGTTGTATTAGACATAATATGTATCCTAAAAATTAATTAAAGTGTGCCTGAAAAGAGGCGATTGAGCCGAAAAAATAGTTAACTTGAGGATATCGCGTAGGATTATTACTAAAACAACTCGGTACTAACAAATAAAACAAAACTTCTTTCAAACTTATAAATATTGATGGGTTAACACTAACCCATCAATTAAAACTATTTAGATGCAAACGATGTTTTCAGCTTGCGGGCCTTTTTGACCTTGCGTTACAGTAAACTGTACTTTTTGGCCTTCGGCTAATGTTTTGAAACCGTCGCCAGAGATAGCACTGAAATGTGCGAAAACGTCAGCGCCAGATTCTTGCTCAATAAAACCAAAACCTTTTGCTTCATTGAAAAATTTTACTGTACCAGTAGTTGTATTAGACATAATAATATCCTAAAAAAATAATAAAAAATTTGCCTTAAAATAGGCGTTTAACAGGAAGAAAACAAACATTTAACTTGAGGATATCGCGAAGGATTATTACTAATAACAACGAGGTACTTACAAATAAACAGGGCTTTCTATCAACCCGATGGCAAGCAGAATAACAGCAATACACTTTATAACAAGCTTTATTTACACTTTATTTTTACCTATTTAGGCAAAGCCCGCTGCCATAGGCTTTGCAGCGTCATCGGCTTAACTTTTTAAAGTTCGTGTAAAACATAACCTGTTAAAAGTGCAAGTTACGCGCTCTTACAATATCTTTCATCACAATGGTTGAGGTTAAACGTTGTACACCCGGTAAGGCTGATAGCTTGTCATCGTAGAGTTGCTGAAACGCGGCTAAATCTTTAGTAACGACGTGTAATAAGTAATCAGGGGTGCCAAATAAGCGTTGTGCATTGGTGATCTGAGGGATAGCATCGACTGCTTGCTCTAATTTGCTTAACGACGCTTTATCACCTTCTTTAATAGTAATAAATACTAACGCAGAAAAGTTTAAACCCACTTTTTCAGGTGATATTTCAGTTCTGTAGCCAACAATTGCTTTGCTTTTCTCAAGCTCTTTTACACGACGATGACAAGGTGACACGCTTAGCCCAACACGATCAGCCAATTCAGAAAGGGTGAGCCTGCCATCGACTTGCAACTCAGCAAGAATTTTCCTATCTATGGTATCCATAGTTGATTATTTCCTAAAATGAACGCTTATGTCAGTAAAATACAGTAACTTTTACTCATCAGAAAGAAATAAAATAGCAGCTCACTTATTTTGGGTTTTAGCGCATGGATACGTATGGATATTAATATTATTTTTTCTTTTTGGCTGGTATCAATCTTGTTTGTACTTACCCCCGGCGCCGATTGGGCTTATACAATCAGTGCAGGTATAGCGGGTGATAAAATCATTCCTGCGGTGTCAGGATTAATACTTGGGCATTTAATGGCCAGTTTAATAGTGGTGGTAGGTTTAGGCGCGTTATTAGCATCGCATGCCATGTTTATAAAGCTGTTAACCTTATTTGGTGCTTTGTACATAATTTGGATTGCCGTATCACTGTACCGATTTCCTCCAATGCCTGCAGCCTATAACGATGGCCAAGAACACACCTCAGACACGCCTCTAAAGTGGATGAGAAAGGGCTTTATAATTAGTGGCTTGAATCCCAAAGTGATGCTGTTATTTTTAGCCTTATTGCCGCAGTTTGTTTTACCAACACTGTCATTTTCTATTACTGAACAATTGCTGGTACTTAGCATTATTCATTTAGTTGGCTGTGCGCTGGTATATTGGTTAATAGGGGTAAGTGCCAGAAAAATCCTCAGCAATAATCCGGCGCTCTCACTAAAATTTGGCCGTGCATCGGCCTGCATCCTATTTATTTTGGGCTCGCTCATGCTAGTTGATAGCGCTAACACACTGAGCGTAACACTTACCTAAAAAACGAAAGTGGCTTAGATTATTCGCAACTGAGCCACTAATTCACTCAAACGGGCAATTTTAATATTACTCAGCTGCCTATAATCAAAATAGGGGCATACAATAATATTCTGGCTTTTATCTATAGCAAACTCATCATCAAGCCAATCAAGTTGGGCGTTTAACTTACCTTGTTTTATCAAGTTTTTAGCGTGAGTTCGCCCTGCAATAATGTGCAATTGATTTTTATGCTCAGTAAGCACCGGCGCACTAAAGAGTAATGCAGTCCCGCTATGCTGCTGTAACAACAGCTCATCTCGATATGCTTGCCAACTATTGCCTTGTTTAGCAAATGAGTAATACTCGCTTGGCAGCGCAAATAACACTTTGGCGTACACATTAAAAACTTTTCGCCAGCCATTGCCACAGTGCTGGTTTATGCTATTTATTTGCCCACTAACTACAGGCTCTAGCTGCGCAAGTGTTTCAAAGTAAGGCATAGGGGGCGCTTTTGCTACATACACAGCAACACTGAATGAGTCATCACCTAACCCTATTAACTGGCTGCTCACCTTAATTGCTCTTATTTTGCGCTAAAATACGATCAAGATTGTTAGCAAAGTTTTGTCTGTCACTTTGGCTTAATGGAGGCGGCCCACCACTCATTTCTACACCACTTGAGCGCATAGTATCCATAAAATCACGTACATTTAGTAATGAACGAATGTTTTCAGTGGTGTAAAGCTCACCGCGCGGATTAAGTGCTTGGCCGCCATTATCAATCACTTCACTTGCCAGTGGAATATCTCCTGTGATCACTAAATCGCCTTTTTCAATCCGTTTTACTATTTCATCATCAGCCACATCAAAGCCCGATGACACTTGTAGTCGGCTAATAAATTTTGACGGTGGGATGCGCATGGCATGATTTGCAACCAGTATTGTTTCTGTTTGCGTACGCTCTGCGGCTCTAAATAAAATTTCTTTTATTACCACCGGACAAGCGTCAGCATCAACCCAAATTTTCATGCTAAGTTCTTTAAATTGCTTTAGTATTAAGGCGATCCTATAGCAATTTCTAAAGAAAAGGAAACAACATGAAACTCGCTTTTAAAACCGCATTATTTATTACCACCGTGTTTTTACTCAGTGCCTGTACCAGCGCACCCGAAGGAATAACCCCTGTTAAAAACTTTGATTTAGAGAAATACCAAGGCAAGTGGTATGAAATAGCACGATTAGACCACTCTTTTGAACAAGGAATGGAGCAAGTAACAGCCACTTATTCAATTAACGATGATGGAACGGTAAAGGTATTAAACAAAGGGTTTATTAGTAAAGAACAAAAATGGGACGAAGCTGAAGGCTTAGCTAAATTTGTAGAAAACGCCGATACAGGGCATTTTAAAGTGTCATTTTTTGGCCCGTTTTATGGTGCCTATATTATTTTTGAGCTCGACCAACCTGATTATCAATATGCCTTTATTACCAGTTATAGCAAAGATTACTTATGGTTTTTATCGAGAACACCTACAGTGAGTAAAGAGCTCAAGCAGCACTTTTTAAGCCAAGTAAAAGCGCTTGGTTTTGCAACAGATGAGATTATTTGGGTAAATCAAAAATCGCTGTAAAGGGGGTTTACATGCCCCTAGGTTGTAATAAAACGTTCACCTTACTGTAAGGTAAACTAAATAAAGAGGGGCTATATTAGCCTCACTTGCAAAGAGACAGGCAAGTACAAGACATAATGACAATCCCCCTTTTTTATTGGCAAGCCTGATGGCTTGCCATTTTTTTACCTCAATTTAGCCTATTCTTTGGGATCAGGTTTTTACTAACTAAAGCCCATTTAAACCAAAAAATAACGTACTCGTGGCTAATATCAATAATACAAGCAAGTTAAAAAGCTTAGTTAAATTGACTAAAAAACTATAAAAAATCATTATAATTAAAGCACTTAACGACATAAACCCGCAAAACTGTAGAGCGCCATAGCCGTGTAATTCGCTAACGCAAAGCAGCAAACTTAGTAAAATACTGATCCAAGCAACACTCAATAAAATTAAACGCTGCTGATCAGTAGGGCGCTTGTTAAAAACATCCTTAAAATGATTAAACTTAGCCAGTGCAAAGCAGTTAAAAGCCACCAAACATAAACTAAAAGGGAGCAATGCCATCATACTTTTTGCTCCTGAGTGTTTATCGGACTAGGTTTTTTAGCTTGCAGCGCAGTACGTAATTTTTCGGTTTGTAACAAAAACAGCAAACCAAACAGTAAAAAGAGACTATCAAACATAAATAAAGCCCACTGTTCATTACGTAAATAACTGATTATATTCCCTTGTGTTGTTAGCGCATTAACCACAGGCACACTAAAACAAGCAATGCTGTTTATGGCAGCCATAACACACCACTGCAACTTGTCACGCTTTACAAAAGCGATAATAAGTACACACAGCCAAGTTAAAAAGAAGGCAAGTATCTCTTTATCCGCGCGCTCCATTGCGCGTGTGCTGATTAATCGGTTTGCTAAAAAGAACGCAGACGTTGCCAAGGGTAACCCCATTAAAGTTCCTAAATTAAGCGCTTCGACGAGTTTTAAACCCCATGATGGCTGGGCATTTTTTTTCATTCGCTCCCGAATACGCTTCGCCCACATAATACAGCCCGTGGCTATCATTATGCAGCCAGCAATGCCGCCTAAAAAGTATAAAACACGTAATAATGGCTCTGCTAAACGCCCAGTGTGCATTGAATTTAGTGACTCATACAGCGCTTTACTGCCGGTGAGTTCATCATCAGTTTGAGCAACAAGCTCACCACTCGCTCCACTAAATATCAAACGCGGTGCTTGATCCCTTAATGTTTTTCCAGGACTGACCAAAACCATAATAGTCGCAGCGGCCTTATTCGGCTTATTTATAATCACCCGAGTTATATCAGCCTCTGGCCACTTAGTATAAACCTGATCCAAAACAGTATTGATAGGCACTAACGGTGCTGTGCCTTGCAACGACTCTGTTGCAGGACTACTTGGCGAAACATCATTAAAAAAGCCTCGTATTCCATCCTCATAAACGGTTTGCGCGGGGTAGGGGAAAATCATAAATATCAGGGTAATAATACCCGTATAAGTAATCATTAAATGAAACGGTAAGGCAAATACCGAACTTAAATTATGCACATCTAACCAGCTACGGCTGCCTTTATTAGCTCTAAAAACAAACATATCTTTAAAAATACGTTTGTGAATAACGACGCCAGATATCAACGCAATGAGCATAAATAAACTAGCAAAACAGACAATCCAACGCGCCGTTTTTACATCAATATAATGCAAATCAAAATGCAAGCGATAAAAGAAATTCCCCCCACGGGTATCTACAAAGGGTGCTAAAGGCTGCATATTATTTGGATCTAAACGGGTATTTTTAAAAGAGGCTCTGCGCTGTCCAGGCTCTTTTGGTTTTGCATAACCATACGTTAAATACGGTATACGCTCCTCAGGAAGCGTTATACGCCAATTAGGCGCATTAGGTGCTTGCGCATTTAAATACTCAACACCCGACACAATTTGTTGCTTTTGCGCGCCAATACGATCTGCCTGCTGCTCAATATTATGGACACTTGGCTGATTCCATAAGCTCACTTCATCTCTAAAAAAGCTAATAGTGCCTGCAAAAAATATTAAATACAGTAACCAACACACGAGCAAACCCACCCATGTATGTAACCACGTCATTGAACGAAAAAAACTCCCTTTCATAACCATCCCTTCAATAGCGACAACACGACAAGTTGCGCTGCAATACTTAGTAAAATACTGATCCAAACAGTTTTTAATGAATGAATATAAAAGCTATAAATAAACACCAGGGCATAAATTAAAATACTCGCAGACACACTAAGCAAAACCGCGTCAACTTTAGGCACAGGCACTACTGCACTTAATAGCGACACACTAACGGCTGTAAAAAAATACCCGCCAACAATGGCAATAAAAAAACGCGATAAAACCGCTAATTCATAGCTAAAGCGTTGCATAAATTGCCATAACATAGAAAAAACGGGTTTGGGAAAGTCTAAAAGACGGTTGGAGGCCTGCATAAACTGCAAATTCCTTTTAAACATAGCTAAAAAAAGATGGCGATATTATAACGCCAACAAATACAAAAGATAGTAATTCTTATTTGTATTTGAATGCTGTAATAGGCATTTAATTGAGTTAGTTAAATAGTGATCTATATAAAGATTAAAAGTCAGCTATAAAATAACCTATCTAAGTGAATGCTTACTCTGGATGCGTTGCTGTTACCGGCTAAATACATAAAGACACAGTAAAAACACGTCCTTGTATGAAATTAAAAGTTAAATAAAGCACTCTATTTAATAAGTTTTTCCATAGCCTTAACAGGTAATTTTGATATAAGAAGCTAATAATTAGAGACCTTTTAAGCTATAAATTTCTCTCAAATAACACTGGATCAGTATTTTACCAACAAGGCATAAAATACCGCTGGCATAAACCGATTTTTTACTAACTTATTACCAAAGAAAGCTAAAAAACAACCAAAACGATGAAAAAACAGGCTTGAAAAATTAAATTTTATACTTTTAAACCGACATGTTAGTAAAAATCTGATCTTTGATAAATGCAGTTTAATCCGTAATGATTTTAACTGGGAAGGTAACAATAGAGATACAACGCGTAAATTATGCTCAAAAAATAAACATTTCGCATAGATGTTGCAGTCACTTTATTTCACCGCTTAAGCACAGAGCGACTGCCATAAAAAACTACAAAGTGGTTATGAAAGATTAAAAATAGTTTATAAACATTCATATAGGCTCAACATCAATTAAGTCGCTTTGACTATGCCTTAAAATAACTCCCTCTAGCGTTAAAAAATAATTAACATCGGTGCTATTTTTCTTGTTGCATTTTGCTGGTCAAAATTAATAACTTCATACTAATTATCTCTTTTAAAAAGCCTTAACGTTAACAAAGGATTTCATTTTGATAACAATTGTGTTTAAATCCGAAACAATGGACTGAGATAACCCTCAAAACTAATTTGCACGGAAGTAGAAAAATAATAATTTTTAAAAATGGAAAAACTATGAATAAAAAAATCTTTGCTGCTTCCGCTTTGCTAGCAATTTCATCAACTTCTTTACTTGCATCTAACCAAACATTTCAAGCAAGTGTAAATGGTTGGACTGAGCCTACTTTTGCAGAAGATAGCCCACTGCACTTTGGTAAAATTCGCTTATCTACAAGCTCAACCTGTACGATGGATAATGCAGGCGCTGTATCGGGTGACTGTGATGCGTCAGATGCAAACATTCAATTAGGTGGAATTACTGTATCTGGTTTAGCGCCAAATTCAGCAATGAATATTACTGTATCTGGAAGCACAGGCACTAACTTAACTTTTGCTCCAGTAACAACGGCTACAGATGGCACAACCAGTGTAACAACTGCTGACAATGTTGCGTCTGCTTTCACTACTGATGCAAGTGCAACCGATATTACTGTTAGTGTATATGGTGATATGACAGTTGATTCTACACTGACAGCGGGCGCCGCTTACACTGTAGATTATACTGTAGATGTGTCTTTCCAATAAGACTATGAAAGCTAAGGCTAACTTACTAAGTTAGCCTCAGTTTATTTTTTTGCGCAATTGCGCATTAAAAATAAAATGTGTGGAGCAACGCGCTCCACTTTTTATTATCATGTTGTTGAGTTGTCCCATGATTCTTAAACTTTTTTGTTGGGCCGCCCTTTGCCTAACTCTTTTACTACCTGAAATTTGTAGTGCCAACCTTGCGCTGTCTGAATACCGTTTATACTTTGATGGACGTACTAAAAATAATTCACTACTTATCAGAAATACCTCTAATAAAAATCTCGATTTTAAACTTGTTGTTACCCATAAAGATATGACCGAAGAAGGAGCACTTATAGATGTTACTCCGCAACAAGTTGAAGGACGCTCTGCCAAAAACATGCTACGGTTTTCTCCACGTCGCGGCACTATTGCCCCAAAAGGGATGCAAGCAATCAGAATGACCGTTCGCAAAAAAGCTGAGCTTGCTGTAGGCGAATACAGGGCGGTGCTTAAAATCATAGCCTCTGAGTCACAAAACCCCGACATTGATGGAATAAGCATTAGACCTAAAGTTGCTTACAGTGTGCCTGTTATTGTTCGTCATGGCCAATTAGAGGCTGACTCAGAATTAATAAACCCGCAATTAATTACTCAAAATGGGCGTCCGACTCTAACATTTTGGCAAACACTCACAGGGAATCGCTCTGTGTATGGAAACTTTGAATTAGTCGATGAGAATAATGTAATGATTGGTGAAATAGCCAATGTGGCCGTTTATACCCCTTTATCACGTCGCAAGGTATACATCACTTTACAAGCCCCTGTGACAGGGCCTGTGACACTCAATTACAAAGAAAACGAGCTTTACGGCGGTAAAATCGAGTTAGCGATCCCTATTAATATCAAATAACAAATGCTACACATTAATGCCTTATACTATGGTATAACGGCTCGCTTGTTACTTTGTACATTACTGTTAATTGTACCCAAAGCAATCATCGCAAAGCAGTTACCGACTCTGTATCAATGGCCTATTGATGAGGAGTCTTTTGTGATTATAAATGTCAGGGTAAATGGGCGCTCAGTTGTCTCCGACTTAGAAGCTTACTACTCAAAATCAAATAAGTTGCTACTTCCCATAAGCGGCCTGAAATCGACCATGGGAATTAGCTTAAACGTGTCACAAAATACACTGTCTGCTAACGTTGACTCAAGTGAGCAGGTGCTGAATGCTGAGCTTTCCTCAACTTTAGCCCCCTCAGAAAATGTTTCATTGTGGGCTGTCGATGACTACGACCACTATGTTGATTTATCTGTTATAAATACACTTTTAAATACCGACTCGCGCTTTGATTACTCACTGATGCAGGTTTCATTTTCTAGTAACTTGCTTACTTATAATAACAACCAAGTAACGAGTGGTATTACAAAAGAAATTAAGTCCAAAGCACTGCAATACGACCACTTTATAGACGACCAATACCAAGCGCTAACCTACCCCGTGTCTGAATATTCGCTATCAGCAAGCTATAAATCGTCTAATAATCGTTATAAGGGACTACTCAGGCTTAATAGCTACTTTGACTTATTTCATCATCGAGCTGAACTACGATTCAACAAAAACGAAAACACCGCTAATACCTTTTTAAAAATAACTAAAGACTTTAACTTAAGTGAACAAGATCACTCACTGGCACGCATTCACTACCAATTGGGAGATATTCAATCTCAGTCAGATCAGCTTATTACTAGCTCAAACCAAGGCCGGGGATTTTATATTTCAAATGCTAATCCGCATTCGGCACAAAATTTTTCAACTATTACCATTGAAGAACCGGCACTACCGGGCTGGCAAGCAGAGCTGCATCGAAATGGCCAATTTATTGCCACGACTCAAGCTAACGACGAAAATTTGGTTCGATTTACCGATGTTGAAACTTTTTACGGCAATAATATCTTTGAAATTAAACTTTTTGGCTCACAGGGTGAGCAAATTACACGCACTCAAAAATATACAATAGGGCAAGACGCACTATCGCCCGGAAAAATAAGCTATCAGGTGGAGTTTTTAGAAACAAATAAAAGCGTTTTTAATCAACCCAGTAACTCCTCAACGGCGATGAGTAATGCCTTTAAAGGTAATCTCTCTTATGGCATTAGTGAGTTTATTACTTATGACGCTCAAATTACTCATTTGCAAACTGAACAAAATAACAGCAGCTACCTATCATCTGGGCTAAACACACTTACAGATCACGGCAGTTACCGTTTTTTAGCCACAAAACAACTCGATGCTGGCTATGCTTATTTTGCCGGTTTTAGAGGCCTACTTTCTAATAAACTTTATAACGATATTAATGTTAATGTTGAATACAGTGCCCTTAATAACTTTTCTAGCGCTTTATTTGTAGCACAAGAGAACTCACTCAAAAATAGGCTGTCACTGAGCCTCAATGGCCGCACTGATTTTTTTAACTCCCTTAACTGGAATATGAGGTGGAACAATGAAGTACGTAAAAATACTAACACTAAAAATCGGTTCTCATTAGGCATCAATAAAAGTTATGTCGCAGGAACATGGTCAAGCCAACTATTTTATGATGACGATACAAATAACCTAATAAACCGGCTTTATTCTTCAATAGATATTGCCTCTTGGAAATGGACCAACACCTTAGATTGGCAGGCTAATAATGGCGCAGAACTCACTCGTTTGAGAAGTAGTTTACGCTGGCCACAAACACAAAGCACCTTTAATCAAACCCAGCTGACGTATCAGTCTAACTCTGCGGCAAGTACGCTTTTAAATCATCAATATACTTACCGCCATGAGATATTTAATATACAAGTATCAGGGCAAGTTGATAATCAAGGAGATTGGCGCTTATCTTTAGGTTTAAATGGCACATTTAGTTTTGATCATTTAGAAGCAGACTTTAACTTTGACACTCCTCGCTCATTAAATTCCGGGCAAATAGAAGTTAGTTCGTTCATAGATTGGAATGAAAATGAAATCTTTGACCAAGGCGATGAGCCAATTCAAGACGTTAATTTTACTGGCAACTACCTATGGCGAGATAAATACACCAATAATGACGGAAAGGTCTTGCTACCAAGCAGTTACGGTGGCCAGGTTTTAGATGTTAATTTACGCTCGTTGTCTAATCCTTACTTGCAGCCCTCTTTAGGAAAAATTAAAACATTGGCTCATAGAGGCGGACAAACCAAAGTAAATATTCCTTTAGTGGTCTACAACGAGGTTGAGGGGACTATTTATCTATCGAGCAATGAAAAGAGTAAACCTATCGCAGGACTCACGGTTGTACTTAAAGAAAAAGACGGCGAAAAGCATTATTCAACGGTCACTGAATATGATGGTTATTATTATTTCCCCAATGTTTCTCAAGGAAATTATATGCTTGAAATAGAAAAAAATGAGCAACTCTCAGAAAACATAACTATAAAAAATCTTCCTGAGCAGGTCATCACTGAAAAAAGCGGCGATACCATAATATTGCAAGATATTATTGTATACACAAATAACGCTGATACCTTAACTGAACAAGCTACAATAGCGGCTGAATCAAACCAACAAACACCTTATTTTGTGCAATTAGGCGTATTCAAAAAGTTTCAATCGGCACTTACTGTTGCGAATAAAATTGATAAAGCCGCCTATGCTTTGCAGTTATATAAGCATGAACGTCGTGATAGCTATTACCTCGTTGCAGGCCCATATAACAATGCAGCTAAAGCACAACAAACCATTAATGATGTTTATTCAATACCAGCGCTTCATGGTAGCTTTATGGTTGATGCAAGGCGATATGCCTCACCACAGTGGCGAAAAATAGGGGAGTGGAGCGATATGCAAACCAAAAATACTGAGACTTATTTTTGCCAGTATGGTGCATATACCTCTAAAAAATCCGTTAACAAAAAACTGCTAAGGGAAAACCCATCACTGTTCATAGCAGAACGAGCAATAAAAGGTAAAGCCCACTATTTGATGCTGTCAGGACCTCATAATGCAAAGCAAACAGCTTGTGATACGCAAGTGATTAAACAAATAAAAGGGCTCACCACCGCGATAAAGAAACCTTGGCACAGCATTTTTACTATAAATCAGTAGTAAAGTACTGCGCCTGTGTTTTGCCATCACTGTTTAAATGCGACTCACATTTTATTTCACAACGCGCTCCCGCAGATTCAGCAACCCAAATCGATTGCGCGCTCTTTTTGATATAACACGCAGAATACAGAGCATCTTCTTTTTGCGCAGCAACAACAAAGCAACGCTGAAAATCACCCAAAGCTAATACTTTGATTGGATAAACTTGTTCTTGTGCAATTACACCAGCACTAAATGTTTGTGATGATTTAGCATAAACAGCATATGAAATAGCGAGCATACACACCAAAAACATTAAAATAGATATTTGTTTCATATAATTAAAGCGAATTAAAAAGCAATATAGTAAGTGTAGAATAAATTAGTTTTTATGTGTTTATTTAACAAATATTAGACTGTAAATAGCAATGACCGCTTGATTCACCACAAGTCAATGTACTGATGATATAATACATTTTTTGCAAAAAGAGCGGGGCACTATGTTAACTATTTCAAACAGCGTAACCATTGATGAATGGGAAGTAGAGCTCAGCGCTATTCGCTCGCAAGGCGCAGGCGGGCAAAATGTTAATAAAGTAGCCAGTGCTATACATTTACGCTTTGATATTAATCGCTCTAAATTACCTGACTTTTATAAAGAACGATTACTTGCTTTAAAAGATTCAAGGATCACCAAAGAAGGGGTATTGGTTATTAAAGCGCAAAGCCATCGCACCCAAGAGCTCAACAGGGAAGATGCATTAAAACGGCTAAAAGATTTAATTTTAAGCGCGACTAAAGTTAATAAAGCACGCCGTGCCACCAAACCTAGCCGTAACTCACAGCGTAAACGCATGGACAAAAAAACCAAACACGGCCAAACCAAAGCCCTACGCGGTAATATCAAGCTATAACTTAAGTAATCTGAACTCTGGATAATAAATCTATCTCAAGCAGCTATTTTCAGCGCTAACTGCGTTGCATTTACTTGCAATAGGCTAGTATAAAAAAGGCTGCGAATGCAGCCTTTAATTTAATCATAAGTATGGTGACGGGTGACGCTAAATTGGTTGAGGATTCGATGCACTATATACACTGCACTTAAGCTTACTGTTACTGCAACAGCCACCGAGCTAAATCGATACATGGCGCTGTATATTAAATCTTGCCCTGGGCCTAACGACTGACCAAATAAAATCCCAAACGTGGTTAATACCCCAAACCCAACCCCCGGTGGACCACCACCTAAAATATGAAAACGACTAAATATAAAAGATAAAATCCATAATATAGCCACCGGAAAAAGCAAAACGTCGGTATGGTTATACAAAAACAACTGCGCAACTAAAGCAGCATTACAGCCTATCAGTGTACCAATAATACGTTGCCAACTTGCGGTGCCCGCAGCCTTAAAACACAACGAAAACAAAATTAAAATAGACGCAGCTTGCGCCGAAATTGAATCTTGTAAATCAAGTACCTGAAAAACCACGAATGATAAAGTCGCAACCGTGGCACATAACAACACCTCGTGACGAATACTTTCTTTATCCTTGTGCGGTACAGCCCGCATGGGCCGCGCTGTCACATCAGGAAACAAGCCATGCATCAAGAGCGCAATAATAATAGTAATAAAAATAGCCACACCATTACTTAAAATAAGTGGGTAAATGCTACTAGCTTGATCAACATGGCTGGCAAAGTGCAACTGAATCGATAAACTCACCGCACCTAACGCACCAAATAAAAATGCGCCACCAGAGCTCATTAAGTAAAACAATATACAAAAGCTGGCAAAAATAATGAGCGTCATTAACACCGGCAAGTGTGAAAATAAGCCCTGTAAAATAAGCACTATAAACGCACTGTAGGCAGCACTGGCAACAAATTGACGGATCACGCCTTTGTTAATACTTGGCACTAAACCGAGTAATAACATAGGGTAAACTGTAAAAAATATTCCATTGGGCCAATTCATTAACTTGCACAAAGTAAAACCGATAGTGCAGCCGCCAGCAATCCGTAGCGCTTGGCGTAAACCATTTGAATCGAGTTGTGGCGCTTGGCTAACATGTTGTGTCATTACTCGCCCCACTAATAAATGTAATGTAACCAACTAATAAAGCGGATCTGTACTGATCCCAACCATTGACCTATAGCCGATTGTGGAAGTAACTGCACAGTGGCACGCGCACCACTGGGCATATTATTTATAAGCTGATTGTTATTTGGCAGCACTAAATGAATACGTTGACGCTGGGCATCGCGAACCCAGCGGTTGCTGGTTTCGGTGGTGCTGAGTAAGCCATTTGCACTAAGTTGCCCGTCACTGACACCGGCCTCAAAAGTTTCAATTTTTGCGTCGAATACTTCACCAGGTCGGCTATCAAACACTACTTTTGCTAGACTCCCAGGCTGCATATTTAATAGTGACTTTTCACGAAAATCGGCCACCAAATCCGCTTTTTTAGCTACAACCGCGAGTAATGGCTTACCCGCAACAGCATAGGAACCCTCAAGTAACTGTAAATTAGCCACTACACCATCACTTAAAGCACGCACTTGCGTATAGGATAAGTTAAGCTCGGCTTGCGCTAACTGATTGGCCGCATGGCGCAGCGCTAAATTATTTTGCCCCGAGTCGCCTCGCGCCAAAATAGCTTCAGAAAGCTGTGCTTCAAAGGCGGCTAAATTAGATTGGCTTGCTGCAAAATTTGCACGAATGCTTTCAAGCTCTTGTTCCGAAATAGAGTTTTGTTTATAAAGCGTTTCGCCACGCTTTTTTAATAGCTGCTGCTCATGCAATTTAGCGTTAGCTGCACTTATTTGTGCCTCAAGCGCTTTTACATTGGTATCAAGGCGTTTATTTTGAAGTTTAGCATCGTCAAGGGCAAGCTGTGCTTGCTCAAGTGCTAGTTGGTAAGTATTTTTATCTATCTCAAATAATACATCACCCGCTTTAACCGCTTGGTTATTACTGATCAATACATCGGTAACACGGCCATTTATTTGCGGTGATATTTGCACAACCGGATGATAAACCCGTGCTTGTGGCGTAACCGGCAACCACACATCGGCAACAATATAATAAAAAAAGACAACAATAAAACCAACAAGCGAAACTTTAACGTAGCGGGCAAATTTTTGATCAGGTGTCATACTTATTTATCTCCAGATAAGCTTGCAATACAACGCCGCGCGTTTTCTTCCATTTGCACTAAACTGTGCGCCATACCATCAAGTTGCTCAGTACTTAAACCGGCATATAAACGCTGTTTAATATCGCTTGTTAGCTCTTTTAAATGTTCTAATAACTTTATACCCTCATCGGTAAAGTACAATTTTTTACTGCGTTTATCGTGTTCATCAACTTGTCGAATAACCAGATTTTGCTGCTCTAATTGCTTAATGGTGCGCGTTAATGAGGGCATTTCAATACCTAAACTGGTCGCCAACGCTTGCTGTGTTGCCCCTAAAGGTAAATGATGTAAGTGAATCATTGCCGTCCAGCGCGACTGAGTTAAACCTAAGGGTTCAACCGCCAGTGTCACCGCTTCTCGACATAAGCGGTGCACTCGGCCCATATTGCCGCATAAGGTTAAATCGAGTGTTTCATGAAAAGGAATAGTGCTACTCATAGGAACTCTTGCTTGTGAATATCCAGCAAATTTTAGCATTAGTTAGCAGGCTAAGTAAATATTTGGTATTTTAACTTCACGTAAATAAGTATTATTTAGATAAATAGTGTACGGCAAGCTTATCTAAGAAAGTATAAAGCTTATTGTTCATTTCACTATAGTCGTGACTTAAGAGCTTTTCGGGCTGTTCAACAAAGCGGTAATTATGGGCATTGGTTAAATCATCGTTGGCAATAAGGAGGGTAACCACCTCGGTGGTCAATTCCATGTGGCATTGAAAACCAAATACTAAATCGCTATAAGCGACTATTTGCCTTGGACAACCTTCGCTATAGGCAATAATACTGGCCGTAGCAGTCAGCCCTGGCATATCGTTATGCCAATGCCCCACATTAAGCTCACTGCCAAAATGGCTAAATAACGGATGATTCAAACCTGCATCAGTGAGGGTAATTGCAAACTTACCAATTTCCTTTTCTGGACTAGGTTGATAAGTCGCGCCTAACGCTTCACCAATTAATTGCGACCCCAAACAAACGCCTAACACCACTTTGTTTGCCGTGATCGCACTGGCAATAAAGGCTTGTTCTTTTTTGCTATCAAAATAAGGGCATTCTGCAAGCGATGTAGCGGGCGATTGTGGCCCACCCATTACGATTAAAAAATCGATATCATCGGTATGCTGAGGTAAGGGTTCAGCTAAATAAATACGGGTATAAGACAACGTATGGCCATTCATTTTAGCCCAAGCTTCATAAGCGCCTGGCGCTTCAAAATGTTCATGAATAATAAAGTGAATGTGCATTGCCGTTTCCTTAAAATATTATCTTTTTAATAATACCCTAGGGTCACCGGATATAAGTGACCATGTGATATCAGCCGCTAAAAGTTAAGTAAATTAGCGGGAGAGTATTGATCAGTCAGCACCTTAGTATCACTTGGCCAGTCCTTACCATCTTTAGTGAAAAACATACGTTGGCTAATTGCCTCTATATCGACATCATAAGGGGCAAGTAACGGAGCTAGTTGCTTAACCCGCTGTGCTATTTGTTGCTCTGTAGGGGTTTTGTTATAACCGGCTAAAATAATACGGTTACTATTATTATTGGCTGTTACATTAATAAAATCGCCAAATACCGCATGATAGGTTGCCGACTCATGCTCATAGAGTTTACTTGATGAAAACGTGTTAGCAGCCACAATTCCGCCTTCGGCTAATACGCTTTTTATCTCTTCAAAAAACTCTTTTGTGAGTAAGTGCTCAGGAATGTAATCGCCATTAAACGCATCTAAAATAATCCAATCAAATTGCTGACTTTTAAGCGCCGCACGTTTAATAAAAATACGCCCATCTTGTACTTTAGTAGTTACGTTATCGGTTTCTATAAAGTTAAAATAATCGCGCGCCACTTTAATTACCGAAGGATCTATTTCAACATTTTCAATGTGTGCCTTTGGGTATAGCTCATGAATCATATTAGAAAGCGTACCGCCACCTAAACCAATAATGAGCACATTTTTAGGGTTATCAATCAGTAATAAACTAGAAAAAGCCAACTTAGTATAATTAAATACCAGTTTTTTAGGGTCGCTAATGTACATGCAACTTTGGCTGCTTTGTCGGGTTTTTTCATCAAACTTTAAACAGCGTAAATCGCCAGTTTCTTCAACGAGTAAATTTCGATATAAAGAGCGCTCTTTATGCACCACATTACTCATACTATGAGCTGAAAATAGCAGCGCCATTATACTAATAAACAATAATTTAAGCTTGTGCATAAACGACCTCTCGCACTTTAAGTTTATCAAAGCTAATAGCAATTAGCCCAAGCGTGCCTAACACACCAGCAAAACCTAAAATAATGGTGTTAACATCAAACGCCAGTACCATATAAAAAGAGGTAATAATGGTGCCCAGCGCACTGCCTAAGGTACTTACAAAATAAAGGCCGCCAGCCACTTGGCCGCTGCGCTCACTATTGGTAACCAGCAAACGTACAGAGTAGGGCGAGATCATGCCTAAAATAATGGTGGGTATAAAAAATAACGCGGTTGAGGCGAGTAACGAGCCATAGCGACTGTCTTCAATATGCGAAAAAATAAATGCCATAATTGGCTCAGCAAACAAAGCAATGGGTAGTACCATAATACTGGCAACTAAAAAGATTAACCCATATTTGGTCAACGAAGGATGACGAATAGACAGCTTTCCCCCCAGTAAATACCCAAATGATAAGCTAAGCATAAATACAGTAATAATACTGCCCCAGATATGCACACTACTGCCAAAGTAAGGCGCTAAAATTCGCCCACCTAATAGCTCTATTCCCATAATACTAAAGCCACTACTAAACGCTAAAAAGTAAATTAATGCATTTGTTTTTGTTAACATTATATTGTTCTTATTGTGTTATTTTTATCCATCTTAACGTGATAGCTGCATAGTCGCTAGTGTAAAAATTAGACGCACACATAGAGCGCAAAAAAACATTTTGTTATAAAGTAACACATGCTATAGTTTTGGTTATAATATAACGTTACTAAAAAGCATTTTATGAAGTACTCATTAATTTACTTAGCCTGCTTAAGTGCAAGCGCACAAAGCCTTGCCCAAAGTCAACCAATAGAGAAAATTGCGGTTACATATAAACAAGCTTACCGAGGCGATATTCCTCAAAAGCAAATGCCACAATCAATCGAAACCCTCGATAACGCGATACTTGATCAAAAAGGAATAACTCAATTACAAGATGCGCTGGATTTTTCTGCCAGTATTTCACGTAAAAATAACAGTGGCGCATTATGGGATAGCTTTTCGATTCGTGGATTATCGGGTAACGAAAACATGCCATCGGGTTACTTAATTAATGGTTTTAGCGGTGGACGCGGATTCAGCGGCCCTCGTGATGTATCAAACATTGAGTACATTGAAGTATTAAAAGGCCCAGGCTCTGCACTTTATGGCCGCTCAGAACCCGGCGGTACAGTAAATATCGTAACCAAAAAACCTCAATTTGAGCAACAGGGTGAGCTAAAACTTAGCTTAGGTAGTGATAATTTTAATCGCGTTGAAGGTGACTATACAAACGGCATTAACGATAACACAGCATTTAGAATAAATGGCGCATGGCAAGATAGCGACAGCTACCGCGATGAGGTGTACACCCATAAAAAGGTGATTACGCCATCTATTTATCATCAAATAAACGCTTCAACCAGCATCACTTATGAATTTGAATACGTTGATTTAGCCCAGCTATTTGACCGTGGGGTTGTTGTACTTAATGATAATTTTAATACTGTTCCTAGCTCACGCTATTTAGGCAATCCAAACGATGGTGACACGCAAGTATATTCTCGTGGTCACCAAGTGACTTTAAATCATGATATAAACAATGAATGGTCACTCGTTGTAGGCGCAAACTACCGCAGCTCTACACTAACTGGGTTTTCGTCTGATGCTGAACTTGCACCCTCGCGCCAATCATTATTCGATGATGGCCGCACACTTACCCGCCAACAGCGCTACCGCGATTATGAAGTTGATGATACCAGCCTTAAATTTGAGCTAAGCGGGCATTTTGATACCGCAGGCATTACCCATCATTTATTAATGGGAGCCGACGCATACAAATACGACTTACGCACTGGACTTTATCGTTATCGCGGCGGTAACGGCACCTACACAATTGATATTTATCAACCTAATTATAACGTTGCGCGTCCTGAAGTAGGTTTACTCTACGAAAACAACGAACAACAAGATGCTTATGGTATATACGTTCAAGATCAAATGGATCTGACTGATAAATTTAAGCTATTAGTTGGCCTTAGGTTCGATAGCGTAGATCAAGACATTTTAGAAACCAAAAGTGCTGTGCTTTCAAGTAGCTCACAGAGCCAGGTAAGCCCGCGAATAGGCTTAGTATACGAGCTAAACAACGCTGTAACCTTATACAGCAGTTACTCTGAAGGCTTTTTACCATTAAGTGGCACAGATGCAAGTGGCGACCCATTTGGCTTTGAATACAGTGACTCAATTGAAGTAGGCGCTAAATTTAGCTACCAAGGCATAGCGGGTACCCTGGCATTATTTGATGCCACTAAAAGTAATATGTTAGTAGCCGACCCTGTAAACGTTGGCTTTTCAGCGCCTATTGGTAAAGCAAACAGTAAAGGTGTTGAACTCGATTTAAGTACTTACATTACTGATGATACAAAGTTTAATTTATCTTACGCTTATATAGATGCCAGTACTGCAAACGACATAATAAATGCTGATTGGGGCGTGCCAATCAAAAAAGGCAGCCCATTAGTAAATGTGCCTAAAAATAACTTAAATCTAACGCTTAGCCATCAAACGGTCGTTCTTGGTAAAGAGCTTGAGCTAGGGGCTAGTTATCAGTACACCAGTGAACGATTAGGCGATGCCGCCGATTTAACATTTAACTTACCGAGTTATCAATTAGTTGGCATTTTTGGACAAGTAAATTTAACCGAGCGCACCAAGTTAAATATCAGTGTTAACAACATTTTTGATGAAGAATATGCCCAAAGTAGCTACAACGCATTATGGGTTTACCCAGGTGCGCCTACTCAATTTAAGATGTCATTGGCCTATCAATTCTAACAATTTCATAGTCCCGATTAGCTATTTTAACGTCTAGTTATTTATAGTTTTTCATCCAAAGCGTCTTAATGTAGTGGTTAAGGCGCTTTTTTTATTTTTTTGTATAATACATAGCCGCTGTTAACCCCCTTTACAGTCACTTTCATATCATAAAATAGCTGTCTGCATTATGACATTTTAGGTACGCTGTATTATAAAACATGTTATAAATATCACACTAAAATACAGCGACTCCGGTTAGATTTAAAGGACAAAAATAAATGGATACAAGCAGCAATAATAGCTCGTTAATTATTTTTCTTATTTCTGCATGTTTATTGTTACCATTCCTAGAAAGCATGCATGGTGGAGCGCTATGGGGGTTAAATTGGCACTCACCACGGCTTATGGATACATTAAGCCATAATCTACTTTATATAAAATTAGTGTTGGTAATTACGGGTTTAATATTGCTTTTCACCAAACCTAAAAAAATTAAAAGCATAATTAAAAATAAAATAGCCCAGTGGTTGTTCTATATCATTCTTACATTAGTCGGTGTAATACAAATTCCTTTTTTGTGTTTAGGGATTTTAGTCAATGGTTCTTCATTATCAACGCCTGATTATATTCACAAACAAAGCACGTTTACTGATCGTACTATTTATATTTACACCGCAGACCCTGGGGCAATGGGGAAAGCCTACCATTATGCGTATTTAAATTGCCCGCTAGCATTTGGCCGTTATGAGCTAAAGCGAATTGCTAAACTCAATTGGATGCGCGAATATACGTTTTACATTGAAAAGAATAATCTGATAGTAATTGATAAAAATTCTGATGGTTTAACGCATACTTTTGATATGAGTGATGTAACCTGTTCGAGCTGATATCTCCTTTTTATAATTAGCTTAGGTTTCTGGTGTTGAATACGCATGCCATAAGTGCCTTTAGTAAACCAATATTGATTTAAACGCACTCTTTTGAAAATGCATGCATAGTGCTATTGAAATATATGAGCAGTACAAAAATTATAGAGACGTAAACCCCCTTTACACTATGGTGCAATACGCAGTGTTTTCTAGTGCTTTATATACCAATCAGCTTAGACATAAAAAAATTCAATCCGTTAAATTATTCAGATATTTATGCCGATTGGTATATATACAACTTTTAATATTAATTAAAACTGATAGCTTATCCGAGCCGAAACATTACGTCCTGGTTGGCTATATTGGCTAAAATCAGTACCTTTGGATTGACCAGCAATAAGTTCAAACGGTACGTACTCTTTATCGAGTAGGTTAAGTAAACCTACATTCATTTGCCATGCTTGCCACTGATAATTTGCATATAAATCAACAACACCATAACCGTTACCTTGTGTTGTTTTATTACCATTAGTATCAAGTACTACATCAGACTGCGCCTTAGCTAAACGCCAAGCAGCGGTCCAATTAACATTGCCAAACTCAGTGCTTACTAATATAGAACCATTTAACGGGCTAATACTAGTGAGTGGCTGGTCAGAGTCTTTGTTTTCACCATCTACGTAAGCAACATTGGCTTCTAATAAAATATCGTCGGTAACATACATAGCAATACCAGCTTCTACACCGCTGATCTGGGTTTCGCTAATATTTTGATATTGGTAAAATGTTTTATTTACATTAGGAATATAAGTTGGTTCAACACCCGCGATTGTTGTTTCGATAAAGTCATCATAGGCAGCATAAAAAGTACTTAGATTTACACTAATATCGCTACTTGCGTATCTTAATCCGATCTCGAATGAGTCACTGCTTTCAGGGTCTAAATCTGCGTTTGGTAATATTTGATAAAATGGCTCAACACCATGGCTTTGATAAGCTTGGTCATGTGGCGGTATTTTAAAGCCTCGAACATATTGCCCATACCAAGATAAATTATCGTCTACCTGATAAATCACACCCAGCTTTGGTGAAAACGCAGACTCGGTAATATCATCAAGCTCGATGTCAGCGTATAGCGCATCTTTTTTTGCTTCAAGTGCATAATAATCGTAACGAATACCCGCAACTAACGACCAATCAGTCTCATTAAATTTAATACTGTCTTGCATATATACACCAACTAAAGAAGTATCGGCGCCAGGAAATGCTTTTTGTTTTTCATTCGTAAAATCAACAGTACCATCATTTAATACACGGGTTTTTAAGCGTGGTCGAGTAGTATCATATAAATCAATATCTACTCCATAAACAAATTCATGCTCGGTATTTACTCCTTTAACTTCCTTACTAAATACCGCTTTTAGGCCTAGAATATCTTGCTCAAACCCGTAGTCATTATAATCGATGTAATTTCTAGCTGCGCTTATTTGGTCACTTTGTTGCTCGTATCGACTATAAGATAGTTGCCCATACCATTTATCAAATATAGCTGTTGCCATATCTGAATCATAATCGAGTCCAAATGAGATATTTGTGTCTTCGTCTTCGGTTTCTTGAATGGATGGAGAGATTACTTGTTCTGTCGTTTGATTAAAGTAATCTAAGGTATACTTAAGGGTGCGTTTTTCATCAAGCTTTTGCTCAACTTTAAGCAGCAAAGCGTCCGAGCGGGCATCGTAACCTGGTAAATCTTCAACGTAATTTTGTACTTCTTCACTATCGCGATGGCTATAAACAGCGCTAATAGCAAAGTCACCTAAATCTTTTGCTGCTGTAATATCAGCAGCAACCTGATTACTTTGGCCTTGGTAGCCTAACGCTACTTTTACCAAGCTTTGTTGATCCGCTAAATAATCACTCGGGTCTTTAGTTGTTATTACTACAATCCCCCCTAGTGCATCAGAACCATATAGCGATGATGCCGCCCCTTTTGCAACTTCAACTTGTTTAACACCTGCAACATCAAAGTAGTTTCGACCCACTAAATAACCGCCGCCGCCAGCGTAGCCATCGTTTGTGCGTCTTCCATCTTTAATAAAAACAACTCTATTGCCACCAACACCCCGTACAGTTAATGTTTGCGCGCCTGCGCCACTGCCAGTACTTGAGATACTTGGATCGTATTTAAACATAGTTTGTAAATCTACAGCGAGCTGACGCTCAATATCTTGTTCGGTAATAACCGTTACTGAGCCAGTCACATCTTCAAGCTTTTGTTCAAAACGAGAGCCACTAACCACAATATGATCGTCAATAACATTTTCGGCCAGTGCGCTACCAGAGCTAATTAACAAAGAGGCTAATGCTGTAAATTTAAAAGAAAAGGGATTCATCTCCACTCCAAATGATAATAGTTATTATTTACTTTTAAATGGTACAACTAACCCAAAACAAGATCAATTGATTATGATAATCATTTTCATTTAGATTAAAATGGTTATAATACTAAAAAATAAAATCGGAGTTTGTTATGAAGTACCTAATTTTTTTTCTGGCTTTAGCCACTCAATCAGCACTCGCGAAAGACCGTGTGATCAGTGCTGGCGGCACATTAACTGAAATAATCTACGCACTAGAAAAACAAAATAGTTTAGTAGCGGTTGACCAATCAAGTATGTATCCGCAACAAGCAACACAGTTGCCACAGGTAGGCTACTATCGAGATCTAGCCGCAGAGGGAGTGCTTTCAATGCGCCCAACTTTGTTACTTGCACTTGAAGGTGCAGGAAGAGAGCAGGCGTTAAAGCAAATAGAAGCGACCGGAGTGAAGGTTATTCACTATAAAAAACCGACATCTGTAAATGAACTGCTTGCGCTAATTAAGCACCTTGGTAGTGATTTAGATGCAAACCTAAAAGCTCAAAATCTGATTACTAAAATAAAAAAATCGTTACCTACTAAAGCAAAAACACAGACTCACAACGCTTTATTTTTACTTTCAGCTAATGAGCGTGGGCTCGTCGCAGCAGGGCAAGAAACGGTGCCCAACTTACTGTTTAATTATGCGGGCATTACCAATATAGCTGCTACGCATAAAGGCTTTAAAGCAATTAACAGTGAAGTACTGGCTGTAAGTCAGCCCGATTTTTTAGTGGCGCCAGCGCATGTTGTGCAAAGCCTTGGTGGGAAACAAGCCTTTTGTAAGCAACCTACACTACGTTTATTAAAAGCAGCGCAAGAGTGTCAGTTACTGGTCATGGACAGCTTACTTTCACTGGGCATGTCGCCGCGTATTGCAACTGCGATTCAAGCATTGCATGAGTATAAAACACGCTTATGAGCACGTTAACTTTGAATCGTTTTAACGCCATAACACTCAGTAATCCGCATAAGTGGATGCTATTAAGTTATGGCTGCATTTTTGCTTTAGCATTACTTAGCATAGGTTATGGAGCAGCAGGATGGGATTGGCGTTTAGCGATTGCATGGCTAGCTCCTGAACATTTTAGTCAATTTGATGCGCTACAAATCAATGTGGTTACACAAATACGCCTGCCTCGTTTTGTACTTGCAGTGATGGTGGGGTTAGTACTTGCACAAACAGGGGCTGCAACCCAAGCGCTGTGTCGTAACCCGCTTGCTGATCCCTCTATTATTGGTATAAGCGCAGGCGCTGCAATGGTCGCGGTTGCTTTTATCGCCCTTAGTGCACAATTTAATTTTAACGCCCAACACTACTTACCGTATGCCTCATTTTTGGGCGCACTATCAGTAACGTCGCTGGTATATTTAGTCTCAAAACAACAAAAACAAATTAATATAAATACACTTATATTAGTCGGTGTCGCCATTAATGCATTGGCATTCGCTGTTATTGGGCTATTAAGTTTTTATGCCGATGACAGCGCACTGCGGTTAATTAACTATTGGACCATGGGCTCATTAGGCGGTGCGAGCTGGGATAATATAAAACAGGCGAGTCCTTTGCTTTTACTGAGCCTTATCGGGCTATGGCGATTAAAAGAGCCAATGAATCTACTTCTTATCGGTGAATCACAAGCTCAATACTTAGGCGTCGATACCAGCAAGCTTAAATTATACGTCATTATATTAGTTGCATTGGGTGTTGGTGCGGTGGTTGCGCTAACAGGTTTAATTGGCTTTGTTGGTTTAGTTGTCCCTCACATCGCACGCCTCATGGTTGGCCCACACTTACGAAATATGCTGCCACTTTGTATGCTTTTAGGTGTGATTGTGTTGCTACTTTCAGATTGGTTAGCACGCTTGGTTGTTATGCCTGCGGAGCTGCCGATAGGCATTATAACGGCGTTACTTGGGGCTCCACTATTTATATATTTAATCATTAAAAATAAGCGAGATTGGTCATGATCACGTTTAACAACCTCAATATAGGCTTTAACACGCATCGTGTTTTAGAGGGTATTAGCGGCAATATCCAAGCAGGACAACTTGTCGCTCTGATAGGCGAAAATGGTGCAGGTAAATCAACCTTACTGCATACTTTGGCAGGCATGCATCCCTTTGAGGGAGATATACTATTTAATACCAAGCCTTTGCATTCATTTTCTAAAGAGCAATTAGCTAGCAAGCGCGCTGTAATGATGCAAAGTAACCATGTTGGCTTTGATTTTAGTGTATTTGAACTCATTGCTATGGGTCGCTATCCCTATACAGAGTCTCTTAAAACACAAGCCAATAAAGTTCAAAAATATGCCTCACTTATGGATTTAACCCATTACCTAACACGTCGAATGAGTGCGCTTTCAGGCGGCGAACAACAGCGTGTTCATATGGCGCGCACATTAGCCCAGTTAGATGCTTTTACTGCGCAAACTGAGCCTAAATTAATGTTACTCGATGAGCCAACATCAGCGCTAGATATGCGTCATCAACATGCTTTACTTAGCTGTGTTAGAACCTTTGTAGAGCAAGGAAACAGCGCCATTATTGCTATACACGATCTTAATTTAGCAAGCCTTTATGCAACCAACGCTATTTTATTACACAACCAAAAAGTGCTGCAAAGCGGATCTATAAATACCGTTTTAACAGCACAAAACTTACAACAAATGTACGCCATGAAATTGCACGTTAACCCTCACCCTTATAACGATGCGCCCATGGTTTTTTCTCAACGTCAGGAGTTTTCATGAGAGAACAAGCATTAAACGACGCACGTACGCTCGTTTTTAAAACCCATGCCGGCGTAATGTCGACCATTTCAAATAATTTACGCGGCTATCCGTTTGGCTCTGTTACACCTTATATGTGTGACGAACAAGGTCGCATCTACTTTTTTATTAGTGACATAGCTCAGCATACCAAAAATTTAAAACAGGACTCACGCATGAGTCTGACTATTTTTGATGCCGCCGATTATGGCGATCAAAACGAACATGGGCGAGTAACACTCGTAGGTGATGGCTCTATTGTGGCAAAAGAGCAAAGCGAAGTGCTACTTGATAAATATATAGCTTTGTACCCTGAGGCTGCAAGCTATCGCAATGCGCATGATTTTCAGCTTTGGCAATTAGATGTAGTACGGGTGCGTTATATTGGCGGTTTTGGAAAAATATTTTGGCTTGAGCAAAACGAGTGGCAAGCTCAGCCTAAAAAGTGGGATGAAAGCCAGCAGCAAAGCATGATCACTCATATGAATGAAGATCATCAAGATGCTATGTCGCTGATATTAATGCAGCACTATAACGTAGCCGATAACACCCCAATAATGAGCGGCCTACTACCCACAGGCTTTTATATACAAAGCCACAAGCGTAATTACTTTATTAATTTTGCGAACGAGTGCGATAGCCCATTAGCCGTGCGAAAAGCACTTGTAGCCTTAACAAATCAAGCTCGAAACAGCTCAAACCAACTAGCACAGACAGTATGAAAAAATTAATAGCCTTACTAAGCACTACACTGCTACTGAGTACCAATGCTGCATATGCAGACGAATGCACACTAAATATAGATGCAAACGATATGATGCAGTTTTCAACTAAAACACTAAGCGCCCCTAAAAGCTGTAAGCAAGTGACCGTAAAGCATAGGGCGTGTTGAACTTTGCGGATTGGAATTTGTTCAATCTAGGGGCGATTAAGTCGCGGCGCGAGATTTGTAACCTGGTGGGCTAAGTAAAAATCGAGCAACAATGAGTTTATCGCCCCTAGGCAGAACCCGAAGGACAGCGCATGTTTGGTATTTATGCTGCGTTATCGCCTATTTATGTGGAATAACCACACTTCATAGGCTCTGTCTTGCCTAAAAACCAAACACACTGCTGCAAATTCAACCATCAAAGATCAACACGCCCTTGCCACACCGGTAAATTACCTGCCAATGTAATGGGTCATAACTGGGTGCTATCTACGATTAAAACATGCAAGGTATTATCACAGATGGCAACGCTGCAGGGCTTAGCAACCACTACATAAAGCCTAATGATAGTCGTGTGATTGGTGCTACAGACATTATTGGCGGCGGTAAAACAACCGACGTTACTTTTAAAACCAGCGGCTTAACCGCCGGAACCGATTACACTTTCTTTTGCTCTTTTCCTGGCCATTACGCCATGATGAAAGGCACATTTACGCTTAAGTAAATATTAAAAAGTGTATTACACAAACACAGTGCCAACCTATTATTGGCACTGTGTTTTCTCCCCTCGTTTGGCTAAAGCTTTAAATGCAGCTTGTTGATGTGCTTTTTGCACATAGCGAGCAGGCAAAGCGTTAACTTCTAATTGATAACCACTTTGCTCAGATTGTACCTTTGATACTGGCGAAACCCATACAACATTAAGCTCTGGGGCAATTCGCTTAATTACCCGCGCTATGCCTTCACCATTTCTCACATGAAAGTCACCAGCTAAATGTATAACCTGCGTGCCCTTATTTTGACTAATATAGTTAACGATAGACTCAGCCATGGTTTCGTCCCAAGTAACTTGCGCGGCGTAAAGTTTTTCGTTTTTACTCGCCGTTCCATGATGCATGGATTGCATAAAGCGTTCTTTATAAAGGCTTGGAGAAGTATCTATCTCTTTTGCAATAAAACTACGCTGTTGTGGGTCGAGTTTATTAATATAATTAATACCTTGGCGACCAATACAGGTAACAATATGCTTAGGCGCATTTGCAGCTATTACATCGCTATTTTGTATCTTCGCCAATTCCACTAACGCACGATAATCGCTCTTATAATTAGGCCAAGCCTTAGTATTATCAATTAGGTATTGTTCACCTATTTTACTCTCAAGATAAAGGTTTAGTGTTTGCTGATCAGCGCGACTAAATTGCTCAAGCGATAAGGCAATAGGCTTATTTTGTGTGCTTAATTGCTGAAATAGCTGAGCCTGAAATAAGTGCACACCGGGGTGTGTATGCCATTCACCGACTAAAACAACATCGGCATTCAAAAGCGTGGACTCTGACAATATTGAATTAACTCGCTGACCCTTTGCATTATAAAGCCCATAATTATACAAGGATGAATTTTGAGATACTGATACTGTGTTTATACTGCAGCCTGATAATCCACTGAGTAAAAGAAGTGCTAAAAATGGGTTTTTCATATCGGTTTTTATAAAAATAAGAATCAAAACAATGACATTAGTATACACAACAAACTGCTTCAAACCCACAAATACAAATAAAAACAATTATCATTTGGTTTTTAGAGGTTTCTGTTTTACAGTCTTAAAAAATATACAGATATGGAACGCCCCATGGCCTTACCTTTTTTATGTGCTCGACACAAACAACATGTTTTATGTCAACCAGAACAAGCAATTATAGATATTCAAAACGCACAGCTAAGTGGCGAAGCGCTGTTTAAACGATACCAATTTGCACAAGCATTGCCATACTTGGGGTGTGCACTTGAAAGTGCGTCCTTATTAGCTCAAATGTATAACTGTGCGAATAAACAGCAAATCATACAAATTACCTCTCTTACAGAGCGCCTTTATTCCACACTTCACTTTTTAGGCGAACAAAGTGCTGCGCACAATGCACTCATACAATCTATTAATCTGTTAAACGAGATATTGTATAGTGACGATGAATATCATGACTTAGCGCTTTCATGCATTACACAGCTAAAAAATTTAGCACTGCAACATCCTCCACATCTTACTCAGCACTAATTTTTATGGCAATAAGCAACGCGCTAAACAAAATTGGGTTAACTTTTTATATTAATAATGGCCAACATATCTTCTTCATCTTCATCTAGGCCAACTTCTTCAAACCCAAAACTAGAATAAAAATCCTTAGCAACAGGGTTTTTCGGGTTATAACAAATCTCGATTTGTTCAAGCTTAGAAGTCGTTTTAATCTCTGCAATTGCCATGGTAAGTGCTTGGCGGCCAATACCTTTATTTTGATGATGTTCATCTACCATAAAACGCCAAATAGAAACTTTTGTAGGGGTTTCTTGCACCCACATAAAAAAGCCTACAGGCTCATTATTTTGGTAAATAGCTTTACAGGTATGCCCAACATTATAATGAGACTCAACAAGCGACCACATATTACACGCTACATGTTCTTGTTGCGCTTCGGTAACGTCTAAATCGCATACCTCTTCGTAATTAGCAGAGGTGATATCTTCCAATAAAATGTTCATTATTGTCCTTAATTTCAAACATGGAGTTATAAGTAGTTTTGTTTTATCACGTTATCAGCACTAATACATCTAGGCAATGTATTCTTTTTAGGCACAAAAAGGCCGCAGTAATAAATACTGCGGCCTTTGTTTTTAGCTAAACTTTTTTAGACTAGCTAAGTTTAATAAGCGCCTGCGCTGTATATAAGCTCGTAGCTGTGGCTGTAAATCTCAAGGATGTTACCAAACGGGTCTTCCATGTAGATCATGCGGTACGGCTTTTCGCCAGGGTAATAGTAACGTGGCTCTGGCATACGTTTTTTACCACCTGCAGCAACAATACGATCCGCTAAGCCTTCTACATCTGGGTCTTGTACACAGAAATGGAAGATACCGGTTTTCCAGTATTCAAAGTTGTCTTTAGGGTTTTCTTGGTCTTTAAATTCAAAAATTTCTACACCAATACGATCGCCTGTTGAAAGGTGCGCTATTTTAAATTTTTCCCAATTGGGACCAAATACATCGGTACACATTTCGCCAATTGGGCTGTTATCTTCAGTGATCACGGTAGGCTCCATTATGGTGTACCAGCCCATCACCTTAGTGTAAAACTCTACGGCTTTTTCAACATCCGGTACTGAAATACCAATGTGCGAAAAACTACGTGGATATGTATGACTCATAATAAATACTCCTACTTAACTATGTTTAGTTGATGGAGTTAGTTTACGAATTGACCAACATTAAGTAAAATTATCATTAATCATCATTTTGAGTATATTTTGTAATGATAAATCCGACATGGTTAAACACGTTTTGTACTTTAGTTGATGTAAATCATTTTACCCAAACCGCCGAGCGCCTTTATATGACCCAGTCAGGCGTAAGCCAACATATAAAAAAGTTAGAGCAGCAACTAGATTGCGCCTTGCTTGAGCGTCACGGTAAACAATTTACGCTTACTATTCAGGGTCAAAATTTATATCAGCAGGGTAGTCAGTTACTCAAAGAATGGCAGTTTTTAGAGCAGCAATTAAAAGATGATTCACCTTACAGCGGTTTAGTTAAAATACAGTCGCCAGGCAGTTGCGGGCTAAAGTTTTACAATCAACTATTAGCATTGCAAGTAGAGTACAAGGAGCTAATTATAGATTACCGCTTTGCTCCAAATACCAGTGTTGAACAAGCAGTGGCCAATCATAGTGCCGATATTGGCTTTTTAACTCAAGCGCCTACCCTTAGTGAAGTTACCAGCCACAAAATTGGTAAAGAATGCCTATTATTAGTAACGCCCGCACATATAGAAAACCCAACATGGAGCGCATTAAATCAACTAGGTTTTATTAGCCACCCCGATGCAAAACATCATGCACAGCTTTTATTAAGTGAAAATTTCCCAGAATTTGAACATGTTGATCAAATTAAGCAAACGGGGTTTTCTAACCAAATAAGTTTAATACTGGAGCCGGTAAGTTTAGGGCTGGGTTTTACGGTTTTACCCGCACACGCAGTAAGTGCTTTTAATAAACCTGCGCTTATTAAAACGCATCATTTAACCAAACCAATTAGCGAAAATATTTATGTGTGTCACCACCGAAATAGACCATTAGCAAAGCGTATGCATAGCGTTATTAACGCAATAAAAGCAGGCTAGGGCACCCAAATCAGCGCCCGTAAAGCCCCTTTACAGCTTAAGCTGTACGTTTAGTTTTTTGCGTAATGTCTGTGAAGCTCTGTTTGCTTTTTAAATAAACCTTATGCACAGCAAAAGTCAGTAAAGTCATTAGTACCATCATACAAAGTGTCGGCCAAAGGCTAAGGGTATGATAACCAAGCGCCCCCATAAACCAGCAAATAAGTACCCATTGAATAACATATAGCGCGGTTACATGTTTACTGGCATATAAAAGAGCACGTGTAATAGGACCATTATATTTATCAGCAAAAATATACTGTATAGCCGCTAGGGCACATAAATTTAAGCCAACTAAATAGCTAATACCGCCGCCATTTAAATGGAAAAAGTTGCCAAACTGTCCTTTAAAATCAATGGCTAACCATATGCCGCCAATAACAAGTAAAGCAGCACCAAGTTGTGCACATACTTTATATAAGTAATCGGCATTTTGTTGATTACTAAGGTATAAACGACCAAGTACATACCCCGTTAATATCGCACTTATCCAAGGAAATACCGGAAAATACACTTGATAGTTATTAGCAAAAAACAAATCGCTAATATAAGGTGAAAGCGTAAATTGTTGCCCCCTCACAAACTGGCTCATAACTGCAATTGCAATGGCTAAAACCGCAATCCATATTGTTTTCCAACGGGCAATATTAAGCACACCAAACAGCAATAAGCTAACTCCAGCCAGTTGTAAAATATCACCTGTTAACACCATAAATTGTAACTGCCCAGCACTGAGCGGACTTTGCCAGCCATAAGCATTTATAAACGCCTCGGGCATGGTATTAAATACTTCAATAGGTAGCCAAAACTTGGCCGCATTCATTAAATAGGCAAGCAGTAAAAGCTGTAAACCACGCTTAATTAATAGCAAGGGTGTTTGCCTGCGCGAAAGCGCCATAGATAGCCCCATTGCCACCAAAAACGAGGCGGTGCCTTTGCCAAGTATATGTACAACCGTACCAAATGCGCTTTCACTTTGAAGCGCTGTGGTGGCATACATCCATAAGGTATGCACAATAATCATAATGAAAACGCTCGCACCACGCGCAAGATCAATCGTTTTAAGACGTTGGTTCATTGGTTTTAATATCCTTTTTAGGGCAGGTTTGGCATTTGCTATAACCGGCTAAATAATAGCGGCAACAGGTTAAACGCTGGGGGTTTTCAGTAAATGGCGCATCAAGGCTAAAGTGCTCACAAATAAGGGTATGCAGCTGACGATGGCAATTATTGATATGTAAAGTGGTTGCAAGGGCTAAGCTATGAGCTCGCTCAATAGCACTACTTAACGAATCGAGTAATAACCGTGCTTGTTCTTTTTTACCCAGCGCGTAGTCGGTATTTACCCATTCACCAACTTGGCTTATAAAATGAGTAAACGCTTTGGTTTGCTCAGCTTTACTTACTAACACGTCATTATTCAGGTTAAACCCACGACAATAAGCGCCATTTACCGCTAACGGCATGTTAATGGGGTCAGCCGTACTTTGCTTGCAAGCAAACCAATAGCAATAAGCGTAAATAGCTTGCCAACAAAGCTGCAAATACAAATGCCGACTAATAAATTGCTTAGGCGCAGTCGGGTACTGCGCCTTACAACGAACTGTTAAAGCGCGCACTAATAATAAGCTCGGTTTAAAAGTTCGTTGTACGGGTTGATGGCAATATAAAAACTGCGCAAGGGTAATCGGTTTAGCCATACAGCTTTGCCGATACGGGGTTGTTTAAGTTACCAGCAAACTGCAAACTACCTGCCGGATCCGTTAAATCAACCATTTGCTCATTATTACCCAGCTGTAAGCGGTTTAAACAAGAGTGAGCAAACTCATCACTAAAAAAGTCATACTCTTTAAATCGCTCATTTAAAGCAGGGTTAGCATGTTGATATGCTTTAACACTTTGCGTAACACACTGCCAAAAGTCATGCTCTGTAATACGCTCTTCTCGCACTAAAATTGCCACTAAGTATCTAAAGAAGCAGTCAAATACATCGGTAAATATACTTAACAGCTCAAGCTCTTTAGGCATAGAAACATGAATACGTTCAACCCCTGCAGGCAATACTTCAGTGCTATTAAGTAAGGCAACCTCTTCACCTATGTCTTTCATATATGCGCCCACTGGCACCGAATTTTTAAGCTTTAAAATGAGGTTTTCACCGTGGGGCATAAACACTAATTTATGCGCGTAAAAGCAATGTACTAGCGGAATTAAATAGGCATTAAAGTACTCATGTAACCACTGCTGCGTGCTCAAACCACTTTGCGCTATCCATTCGCCCACTAAACTTTGGCCATTATTATCTAAGTGTAATAACGCTGCCATGGTGGTCAGTTGTTCATCACTATTTAAATTATGGTTTGGGTTTTCTCGCCATAAGCAGGCAAACATTTTACGATAGGGTGTATCCCCAAGGGCGTGTTGCTCAAACGTATGATGGGCATAACCTAAGGTGGCGTATTCTCTAAGCGCTGTAAAATTAGCGCCTGCGAGTTGTTGATCTTGGCTAACCTTTTCAAATACCCAATCGTTAATGGCAGGAGTCACCGCCATGTAAGCACGCGATAGGCCACGCATAAATCCCATATTTAAAATCGACAACGCCACTTTTAAATACGGCTTATGCGGGTGCGAGCAATTATATAAGGTCCGAATTGATTGTTGCGCTTGATATAAATCGTCACCTTCACCTAAATACACTAATCGCTGATTTGCCAACTCATTTGCAAATACCACACTCAATTTATGTTGGTACTGCCAAGGGTGAGCAGGAATGAGTAAGTAATCACCGGGGTTTAGGTTTTGAGCTTTTAGCGCTTTGTTAAACGCATCTCGGGTGGTTAAATCTAGCTCATCACTTATATGGCTTGGGTAATCGGCAAAGTATTCACTATGGGCAAAGTCGCATACCGCTTTATGCGCTGCTAACCACAGTACTTTAAACGGTTTGCCTACTTCTGGCGCATAACGTAAAAAGTCAGCTTTACTAAAACCAATGCGGCCATTATTAGCAACAAAGGCAGGATGCCCTTCACTCATTGCGGCTTCTATTTTTTGCAGCCCTAAATTAGCTAACTGCGCCGCTGTTAACGTGTTATTTTCACGTTTAAAGCACGCACTGGCTAAAGTAGCATTTAGCTCTTCAAGGTAGGTGGCAAGGCGCTTACCCGTTAAACCTAGCGCAGGCCCTTGCATACTAAAAAAGTGCAACACATCTAGTGGTTGCAGCTCTTCGTTAAGATTGTAAAAGCATAAGCTTGGCTCGTCTATATCAATGTGGTTTAGTGCCATAGCACGGCCATTAAAAATAAAGTAACCGCCTTCAACATTCACTTTAAAGCCTCGCTTTGTTGTCTCTGCGGCCAATAAACGCTCGTGCACTAGCTCGGTGAGTGCTTTAGCTTGTAAATGCCGATTTGCCCATTGCCAATGTGGCTGTATCACGTAATCAGTTTGCAAAGGCGCTAACGAATCAGTAAATAGTTGGCTGTGCCTATCAAAGGCTGCTTTATTACAAAAGCCTAAATAAGCGGCTTTTTCGCCCAGTTGAATTTGCTGGGTATGCACAAACCCCAAACGTTTATTTAACGTATGAATTTTACTATTAGCAATGTCGGGCTCAACCACAACACGGGCGGCACTGTTTTGAGCAAAAATACTTTGCAGCACGCACTGCATCATTTCAAAACTAAAATGGCGCTTAGGTGCCGTGTTAGGCGCTAATAAAATATGCATACCCACATCATTCGGTTCCACCTCGTACGCCGCTTTCATTAAGCTTTCGTGCTCAGGGCTATAAAGCTCAACTAAAGCCAATAGGTTATTATTTTGCTCGATCACGTATGCCTGATGATGAGGCGTATCAATAATAGCTTGATACACTTTAGTTATTTGTTGCTCGGTTTGCTGCTGCATCCCCCAAAAGTGCGCATACGGTTGCTTAAGCCAATCGCATATTGTTGGCATATCTGTTTGTTGTAATAACCGCATCGTCACTTTGCCGGTATGCTGTAGGGTGGTTACAAAAGATGAAAAATACATAAAAACTCCAATAAATCTTAAAAACTAAGACGCTGAACGCGCAGCTCGAGCAACAGCCTTAACCCGCCAAAGCAAAATAAAGGCAAGGCTTGCAAAGCCAATGGCAGCAAAGTAAAACACAACCGTAGTTGAAAGATGCTCTACGCTCATACCCACTAGTAACGACGCTAAAATAACCCCGACATTTTGAGCAATGTGCACTTTGGCAAAGTCGCTGCCGTAATGTGCAGGCTCACTTTTAGCAAATAGCATTACCTCTAGTAGTACCATCACTTGAAATAGCGCAAAGCCATATAAAACACGTGATAAAATCACTAACCCCACCGACGCCTGCGCTTGTAAATAAAGCCCAAGCGCCCCTAAAATAAGTGCACATAACAAAGTGCTAGTGCGGCTTAATGTTGGCAGTGGTAGATGCTGCCTGAAATGGTTAAAAACCAGCATAACAAGCGCTGCAAAAGCAGGAATGGCGTATACAACAGCGCTTTGCAAGGTGCTGCTTTGTGCGTTTAATGCTTGCCAATGAGTAGTAAAGAAAGGGCGAATTAAAAACGCGCTAAAATAAACCACCACACTTAAAAAGCAAAATTGCCAAATAAAATAGGGAATACGTTCTCGCGGTTTTTCAGTCGCTATTGCTTGTTGATAAATACCGGTTTTTAATGAATACATTAAGTAGGCACACAATAAAACCTGCACCATATCACCGGCACTACTGAGTAATAACGCATAGCGTGGCTCAGCTAAACTAAAGAAATAACCACCAATTAAAGCACCACCAATCGCACCAAAATGCATCAATACAGAAAACAAACCAATAATAGATAAATGCTTAGTTTGTTGCTCTAATCGCAGTGCAAATGGGTATATAAGTAGGTAGCTTGCCTTTAGCACCAACATTAGTTGGTAGTAAATCCAAAATTCCCACACATTGGTAGCAAAGTAGCAAAGCAGGCCAAAACCAGCGGCTACCACTTGGGTTACTAACCACAAAGCCAACTCATTGTATTTTTTAGCGACCTTAGCCCATAGCGGTAAAGCCAGCATTACAGTAATACAACAGTTAGCCACAAAGAGGCCGATTAGAGTGGCGTTACTAATAGCAAATTCACTAGCAAAAAATTGCGGATAAAACGGTAGCAACAAGGTATCGCATACCACCGAAATAACCGTCAGCAAAATTAGCGCTAAACGAAGACTCATGCGGCGCTACTCTGCTGTTGTGTTGATAGGGTGACATCGCTTAAATCAAAGTTTTGAAAAGCAATTTTTTGCTCAACCTGATAAGGCGAATAACCTAAAATTTCACGTAAAATAATACTATTACGGTAGCAAGCCATACCTAAATCTGGAGTTACAAAACCATGAGTATGCTGCTCGGCATTTTGTACAAAAATACGTTTTTGTTCGCTATCTACCGCATATTCACGACTCACTAAATAACGACCTTGCTCATCTTGGGGTAGTTGATGGGCAATATTATTTAAAAAAGCAGGGCGCTGATATTTAAAGCCTGTAGCACAAATTAAAAAGTCGGTTTCTATTGAAAAGGGCTGCTCAAGCTCCTGATGATAAAACTCAGTCAGTAAACGCTTACCTACTTTTTGAGTGCTTGTTAGCTTGCTGTTAGTTTTAAATGTAGTGGAAATTGGCCCATCAAGGCTTTGTGCGTAGAGGGTGTCGAAAATGTCGTTAATTAAATCGCCGTTAATGCCCTTAAATAGATTTTTTTGGTTTTGATTGAGCCAATCTCGCTGCTCAGTTTTTAAATTATAAAAGTAATCTACATACTCAGGAGAGGTCATTTCAAGGGTGAGTTTAGTATACTCAAGCGGAAAATAGCGCGGTGAGCGTGCTATCCAATCTAACTGCAAGCCTTGCGGTACTGCTTGCTGCAATAAGGTGTGGTAAATTTCTGCTGCACTTTGTCCAGCCCCTACCACGGTAACCCGTTTAGCCGCTTTTAATTCATCAAGCCGATGACAAAAATCGCTACTGTGCATTACGTTATTTGAGTTACTTTGCACAGCGCAATCAGGAATATACGGTGCAGGCCCTGTGCCCAAAACAATATGGCGAGTCACATAATGTTGTATGCCATTAGGGGTGTTACAGCTAACGGTATAACACTCACTTTGCGGGCAAAACTCAACTTGAGTGACTGTTTGTTCAAAGTTAACATTTGAAAGCTGCGAGCAAACCCATTGGCAATATAAGTTGTATTCACGGCGCAATAAAAAAAAGCTTTCGCGAATATAAAACGGGTATAAACGATTATTTAATTTGGCATAATTTAAAAAGCTATACTGGCTGGTTGGATCTGCCATGGTTACTAAATCCGACATAAACGGAGTTTGTAATGTAACGCCCTCAAGCATCATTCCTGGGTGCCAATCAAATTCACTGCGTTGTTCTAAAAATAAGCTTTTTACATCTTCGAGCGGTTCACTTAAACACGCTAAAGATAAGTTAAATGGGCCAAGGCCAATAGCTATAAAATCGTAAGGTTGATTATCCATTATGCAATTTCCCTATAAGTTTGCCATGCAATGTGGCTAATTTTCTCAATAACAGCGCGTACATCTGTTAATTGGCACTGCGCATTAAGCAATGTAAATTTAAGGTAATGGCGGCCACTTATTTTTGTACGGGCAACCATGGCTTCACCGGTTTGTAAAAACGTTTGTCGTACATGCAAGTTTAAAGAGTCGAGTAAATCAAGGTCATGTTTTAAATCATCAGGGGCAAATCTAAATACCAAGGCACTAAGCTCAGGGTAGTTAACTACTTCAAAGTCGGGGTGATCGTTAAGTACAATATGCGTTTGGCGCGCAAGGCCAATAACTTTATCGAACGCGCGACCAAGCGGTGCTTCTCCAGTGGTGCGCAGTGTTAGCCATAACTTTAAGGCATCAAAACGGCGAGTGGTTTGTAGGCTTTTATCTACCAAATTAGGCGTGCCATTACCGGCCTCTGCTAATGGGTTTAAATAATCAGCATATAAAGTAATGTGGCTAAAATGGCGTTTATCGCTTAATAAAAAGGCACTACAACTAACCGGTTGCATAAATGATTTGTGATAATCAATCGTTATTGAATCAACCAACTCAATGCCATTAAGCGTATTGCGGTGGTGCTCGCTCACCAACAAACCGCCACCATAAGCGCCATCTACGTGGCACCATAGCTGCTCTTCTTTAGCTAGCATGGCAATATTATGGATTGGATCGATTGAGCCAAAATCGGTTGTGCCTGCGGTAATAACCACTGCAATGGGTAAATCACCTTGCGCTTTGCTTGTTGCTATGGCGGTTTTAAGTGCCTCCATATCCATTTGCATTTCGCTGTTTGTAGCCACTGGCACCACGGCGTCGTAACCTAAGCCCAATAACGCCGCTGCTTTTTGAATACTAAAGTGCGCCACCTCAGAGCAGTAAATTTTAAAGCGCGAGGCAACAGCTGGTAAGCCCTGAAGTTTTACCTGATGTTCTGGCGCATAGCGGCTAACAGCCACTTCACGAGCAACCAACATAGCCATTAAGTTTGATTGCGTGCCGCCACTAGTAAATACCCCATCGGCAGTGCTTGGCAATGCTGCTTTTTGGCATGTCCAATCAATCAGCTTTTGCTCAATTAAGGTCGCACCTGCACTTTGATCCCACGTATCTACTGAGGTATTAATAGCAGCAATAATGTGTTCGGCCACCACAGCAGGGTAGGTTACAGGGCAGTTTAAATGAGCCATGTAGCGAGGATGATGAAAATACACGGCATGATCTAAATACACGCCTTTTAGCTCTTCAAGCACCGCTGGAAAGTCAGCCAAAGGCTTTGATAAATCAACATCGTTTACTACTTTTGCTAACGTATTTACCGACACACCTGAAAATGGCTTTTGGGCTTTAGCCATCGCTTGCTGTACTGCCGACAGCCCTTGCAATGACGCTATTTGATAATTAATGAACTGCTCTAAATTGAATTGTGGGGGCAGGCCGCTTTGTTCAAATACAGCCTGTTTTTCAATGGTATTAATATTTAACACGTGAGATTGAGACACATCAACATTCCTTGAGTACACTTTTTAGGTGCAAGGATCTTAATGATAATGATTTCTATTTACAATAATGAAAAAAGATTAGATAGCAACTTTTTTTTAATTAGAGCTAATAAGCTTGTCGTATATTTTTAACAAAATCGATAAGCCATATTATTAAACGACAAGCATTACATGCAAAAATAAAGTTAAAAAAGAGGGAAGTTGAGCAATTATTTTAGCGGTAGCAAAGCTACGTTTAGCGATTGGCACCTATTTAAACATGAGCAATAAACACGCAATTGAGGTTAATAATCACTGTTTATGAAATATTTAATACAAAATTTAAAGTATTGGCGGTTTTTCTGTTACGTTGGTGTTTGTATTAACGCTAAAGGACGTCATGATGGAAGTAAAACAATTAGCAAGTCAGACCTTAATCGGCTTAAAAGTAAGAACCTGCAACGCCAATGAAATGAATGCTGGCACTGCAAATATAGCTGAACTTTGGCAAAAATTTGGTGAAAAGTTTGCCAACAGCCTTACAGAAAACACCAAAGTGTATGGTGTGTATACTAATTACGAAAGCGATCTCACTGGGGACTTTGACGTAATTGCCTGCTGCGATAATTTATCAATTAAACTCCCTGAAGCTAAAAAAGTAACCACCCAAGCGGGGCGTTATTTGGTATTTAAAGGTGAAGGTGAAATGCCCGATGCAGTAATCGATTTATGGGGCGAAATTTGGCAATACTTCAGCTCAGACGATTGCCGTTATGCCCGCACCTACACTAGCGACTTTGAGTACTATAAAAGCAGTAACGAGATAGAAATTGCCATTGCAATTGAAGACTAAAAAACGGCTAGGTTTGTAAGCGCAAACCTAGCCTTTCATTGGTGTAATTTAACCCCTGCCCACTAAATCATTGGTTATTACTGGCTAGCTTGGTTTTTAAATCATGTATATCGCACGCCGTTATTGTAGGCTCAAGTTCCCAGGGGTCAAAAATAGCCTCACTTGAGCGCTGTATCCACGCAGCACGCATACCGTGCGATAACGCCCCAATAACATCAAACGGGTTACTCGATATAAGCCAGGTATTAGCGCCGGTTGAATTTGCCTCGCGTAAAAAATGACTATAAACACCGGGGTTGGGTTTAAAGGTTTTAATGTCATCGGCGCTCACTACGCCTTCAAAAAGCTCACTTATGCCTGCGGCTTCGAGCAAGGTATTTACCGCACTGGCCGCACCATTAGAAAACGCAAATAACCGATAGTTTTGTGCTTTTAAGCTCTCAAGCCCTGCTTTTACATCATCAAATGCGGGTAGGGTTTTATAGCGTGCTAATAACTGTGCTTTTTGCTCATCGCTTAAAGTTACCTTGTGCAGTAAACACGCATAATTAAGTGCCTGCTCAGTACACACCGAAAACGGCACGTAGTTTTGCATTAAGCCACGTCTAAACGAATATTCGAGTTGTTTTTCACGCCAAGTGGTCGAAAATGCGTGCGCGTTATCACCAACCATATTTTCAAGTAACGACACAACGCCATGGGTGTTTATAAGCGTACCGTATACATCAAACGCCAGTGTAGTTGCCATTAATGACTCCTGTTTAAATCGTTACTAAAACGCAATTTTATTGCTAAGTATTAATTACCTTATCAGTTAATAAAGTGCAGTAACAGCACCCGCGTTTTAAGCAGTTGCTGTAAACCCCCGTTACGGTTTGGGTAAAAATACCGCAAGGTAAATGCGGTATTTTTATATTTAAATATTATTTATTACTTAACTGTAGCCCTAGCGCTGCTGCTTGGCTATAAGCATTATCGAGCGATAGTTGATGGCGTACATCGGCAAACTCTTGATATTCTGAGGCAATTTCATGAATGGTGCTCACGCCTAAATATTTACTCAATGTACGTAAGTGCGGCACTAAATGGCTCATATGCTCACGTATACCACCTTGCTCAAAACCAAACTCACCGGTTGAGGTGATCACAACTAATGTTTTACCTCCAAGTAGAGGTTGTAGCGGAAAGTCACCACGGGAAAGATCAAAATCAAAAGTTTGGTTAATACGTATTACTTGATCAAACCATGCCTTTAACTGTGCGGGCATACCGTAGTTATACATAGGCGAGGAAATCACAATAATATCGGCAGCGGCAATTTCAGCGATTAATGTGTCTGACAAGGCCAGTAACTGCTGTTGCTCTGCGGTTTTTTTATCATCAGGGGTAAATACCGCACCTATCCAGTCTTGAGTAATAAAAGGCGGAGGATTCACACCAACATCACGGTAAAAATACTCATCTATAGCTTGGCGCTTTGCAAAGCTATCAATAAATTGCTTAGCAATATTTTTAGAAATTGAATCGTGATCTGGGTTGTCGTTTTTAATAGCTCTTACGCTTGCATCAACGTGAAGTAGGGTAGTCATACTGTTTATCCTGTTAGTAAATGTAGGTTAATCATCTTACTAACAGGCATATTTCACAAACGAGTAAATCTTAACTATAAATAAGTTATACTCATCTATAAGTTAATTCTATTTGGTGTGAATAATCCCCCATGCAAGTATCACTACAAGCACTCAAAGCCTTTGAAGCTGCGGCGCGTTTAGGCAGTTTTAAAGCCGCCGCGGATGAACTATCGCTCACCCCAACCGCGATTTCGCATCATATAAATAACCTTGAGAACCGTTTAAATGTGGATTTATTTTACCGCCAAGTTAGAAAAATCACTCTTACACCCACCGGTGAATATTTAAGTGAAGCAACATGCAATGGCTTTAACCTTATTAACCAAGCGCTAACTACCGTACAAGCTAAAGGCACCGCCGTTAAAATAACCACTACGTCATCACTGGCCGCACTGCGTTTAATACCCGCATTACAGGAGCTATCAAAAAGTCAGCCCAATCTTGAAGTGGATATATCAACCAGTGAAGCCGTTGATAAGCAATTACACACCTTACCGATTCGCTTTGGTCAACAGCAGAATATAAACGCATATGATATTATTAAAACCGAGCAATTTAACCTGTTTGGATCATACAAAGCCGCGGATATCCCATGGCAAAATGGCCCAGTTACGCTCTATACCACTAAATGGAAAAACAACGCGCTGAGTGAGCCACCAATTAAACAATGGCTTACTCAAAACAACTTAGCTCCTGCTTTATTTAGTATTAAAACATTTGACCAAGAGCTATTTGGTATTCAAGAAGCTATGGCAGGCTCAGGACTGGTTTTTTGCTCAACCACGCTAGTACAACGATTATTAGACACCGAGTTACTTAAAAACTTTAATACCCACGTAGTTGAATCTGACTTTTGCTACTACATACCTAATAAGCAGCGCTTTCAAACCCGAAATACTCGCCTCGTTTTAGAATGGGTAGAAGAGTTGTTAAGTTTATAAGTTCTGAGCAGCAATCAAAGTACGTAATAGCTAAAAGTAGTGTTTATTAGCCTATCTTTTCGGGGTAGGCTTGTGAGCAGTCAAATCTGAGCAAAAACTGAACATTGAGATTAAATAAATATAATAGCTAATCAATTCATCAAACAGCTCTTTGCTTACATATTTATAAAAATTAGCAAATAGCGCATATTGTTTTATTTAACTTTACTTTAAATTTTAGAAAACTTAATGATAGTAATACCTTAGGTTATTTGCTAAAACTATATAAAGTAGAAAAATGAGCGTGACGTCGGCAGAAATATGCGCGATGGGCGCACTATTAAATTGTTAAATGGCGAAGGAGAAATTGTGCCGAAGTTTTATACTGTTGACCGTTCAGGTAACGTAGCTAAAAATATTACATTTGGTTTAAAGAGTAATTACTCTGATTATCAAATTTGGACAGTTCAGAATGTATACGATGAGGACGATGTAATTTCTAGAATAAATCAAATGTACCCTGAGGGTTTGTCTGAACATGGATTCCAATATTTGATTAAACATGGTCTTGTTATCTTTGAAAATGGCACAAGAAATCCGCTACAAATAACTCACACAACTCCAATGGTAGAAGCGATATTTGAGCTTGTCAGGAAAAGTGAATTCCCTCAATTACCATCACGAATGCAATCTATGTTCGCATGGTGTGAATTGGATGATGCCAAAAAATTTAACGTAAGTTCGGGAGGGGCTTGCTCTATATATGAAGTGGAAAGCGAACAGGCATTTATAGCAGATCAAAACTTGTTATATCTGGGTGGTTCTATAATTGGGGCATACGAATTGGCTCGTAAGTACTGGGCCGGTGAAAGAGGGAATAATTGTAAATTAGAGGCAGTTATCCCCTTGCCGGTAGTCATCGGCAATGCCATTTAACAAGCGCATGTTGTCGGACTGGTTTTCCGCTGCGCTCCAAACCAGCCGCAAATGCTGGCGTTGCCATTCTCTGCAAATGGGGTACTTGTCAATCAATAATACCTAGCAGTCAGTTAGGTTTGATTACTTAAGCTAATTTGTTGCACTCAACCAATATTCAACGAACTTTAAACCTTTCACCTAACACCTTTTGCCTTTAACCTTGCATTTTAACTGTAAACCCCCGTTACATTTTGATTAAAAAAGACACACTTCAACACGTGTTAAGATGTGGCTTTTTTACAGCAGCTGTAACTAAAATTAAGCAACAATCACTGCTAATAACTGGCTGCTAACAGTTCGTTACGAACTAGCTCTGCGCCTTTGCTAAGAGCGTTGAGTTTGCCGTTTGCGATGTCGCGCGGCAGGGGGGCCATGCCGCAGTTGGTGCAGGGGTATAGTTTGTCGGCATCTACATATTTAAGCGCTTCGCGTAGGGTTTTTGCCACCTCTTCAGGGGTTTCTATGGTATTGGTGGCTACATCGATTGCGCCCACCATTATTTTTTTACCGCGTACGAGTTCGAGTAGCTCTATGGGTACATGTGAATTTTGGCATTCGAGCGAAATAATATCAATATTCGATTTTTGCAGCTTAGGGAATACTTCTTCGTATTGTCGCCACTCGGTGCCGAGGGTTTTCTTCCAATCGGTGTTGGCTTTAATGCCGTAGCCGTAGCAAATATGCACGGCGGTTTCGCATTTTAACCCTTCTATGGCTCGCTCTAGACAGGCTATGCCCCAGTCGTTTACCTCGTCAAAAAACACGTTAAAAGCAGGTTCATCAAATTGAATTATATCAACCCCTGCGGCTTCTAGCTCTTTGGCTTCTTGGTTAAGTATTTTAGCAAATTCCCATGCTAGTTTTTCACGGCTTTTATAATGATCGTCATACAGGGTGTCGATCATAGTCATGGGCCCAGGCAGTGCCCATTTAATTGGTTGGCTGGTTTGCTGGCGTAAAAACTTTGCGTCTTCAACAAATACCGATTTAGTGCGAGACACAGGGCCAACCACTGTGGGTACGCTGGCGTCGTAACGGTCGCGAATTTTAACTGTTCTGCGGTTTTCAAAATCAACGCCATTTAAGTGCTCAATAAAGGTGGTTACAAAGTGTTGACGGGTTTGTTCGCCGTCGCTGACTATATCTACACCTGCGGTTTGTTGCTCGTGCAGAGAAATACGCAGGGCGTCGTGTTTGCCATCAACCAGTTCGCTACCTTGTAATTTCCATGGTGACCATAAGGTTTCGGGTTCGGCAAGCCATGACGGTTTTGGCAAGCTGCCTGCTGATGAAGTAGGTAATAGTTTTTTCATAATAAATGCTGCCTTTAATTTTGTTGTGTGATTAAGCGATACTTGCCGAGAACTGCTGCAGCACTGATTGATAAGGCTTAATAAAGTGCTGCTCGGTAAATTTGCCTTGCTCAACCGCTAATTGACCTCGCTCTGCGCGGTCATACACAATTTGCGTTAATGAATGATCATCATTTTTTAAATTTGGTTTATAACGACTACCTGCGGCGGCATTAGCGTTATAAATTTCTGGACGATAAATTTTTTGAAACGTTTCCATGGTGCTAATGGTGCTAATTAGTTCAAGATTGCTGTAGTCGTTAAGTAGGTCACCAAAAAAGTAAAACGCTAACGGTGCAACGCTGTTTGGTGGCATAAAGTAGCGCACTTGTAAGCCCATTTTTTTAAAATATTGCTCAGTTAACGACGATTCATTAGGCTGATACTCTACGCCTAAGATAGGGTGTAGATTTTCGGTTTGCTGATAGGTTTTGTTATCAGACACGCTTAAACAAATAACCGGTGGCTTTTTAAAATGCTGTTTATAGGTATCTGAGTTTACAAAGCATTTAAACAACTTACCGTGTAAGTCACCAAAATTATCGGGGATACTAAATTGCGGTTTGCTTTTGTTATGCTCAAGCAATAACACGCTAAAGTCGTAGTCGCGCACATAGGATGAAAAGTTATTACCCACCATGCCTTCAATTCGCTCGTTGGTTTGACGGTCAATAATATTGGTTTTTAATACCTCAATTGACGGAAATGCTTGGCCACTGCCTGCAATGTCTAAATCAACCGAAATGATCTCGAGCTCAACCTCGTAACGATCCCCTTGTGGGTTATCCCAACTAGCCAGAGCATTAAAACGATTGTTGATCATTTTTAGGGTATTACGCAGGTTTTGTTGGCGGCTTTCACCCCTTGCTAAATTAGCGAAGTTGGTCGTGATACGTGTGTTATTTGATGGATGATAGTTTTCATCCAAGTTAGTGCTTTTAATAGTAAATGTAAGATCAGTGCTCATAGCCGTATCCTTTCAATTTGAGTTGTTGCTGCTTTTATTGATGGCGCATTACTCGCTGTTAAAACCGACATAACGGGTTAGCTGTAATGGTGCTCTGCAGAGTTAATAAATTTATACGCGCTATGTAGCATGAAGAAAAACGGTATTATTTCAGGTAAAACATGAGCCAGATTCATTCTGTAGCAAAGTTAAATGGGTAAATTCAGCTAATTACCTATGACCCTCTCACAAAAACCGCTTTAGAAGTCTAGATTTCTAGATGTTTTTACGGGTGTTGTGATTTATTCATACAAAACGTGAGTATTATTCAATACTTATAAGTACTTAAAGTGCCATTTGCATAAACGGTTGTTGATATACTCGAATAAACCTTGGTGAGCTTAGATGTTTTATTAAACGTTTTTTACACGCAACTCACCGCCACAGAGCATAACAACCCTTAACATAAGAAGAGACAAAAGGAATGAGTGATTTAATAGTGTTAATTATATACTGCGCCATATTAGGTAGCGGTGTTGGTTTTTTAGCAGGCCTTCTAGGGATAGGGGGCGGGCTGGTGATTGTGCCCATACTCAGCATGATATTACTGCACTTTAATGCTTTGCCACCTGAACAAGTAGTGGTGGTTGCCATTGCGACTTCGCTGGCCTCTATTTTATTTACCTCGACCTCGTCGGCTATTGCGCATCATAAAAATGGCAATGTACCGTGGGATATTGCACCTTGGGTTATGGCAGGCGTTGCCTTTGGTGCGCTTATTAGTGGCTTTATAGCTGCTCTATTACCTGAGCATGTAGTGCGTTTGGTATTTGCTGTGAGCGTGGTGCTAATTGCACTAAAAATGATTTTTTCTGGTAAGAATGATTCAGCAATAGCGCGCCCATTACCAAACAAAGGGTTACTAAGCGTTTATACGACCATAACCGGTGGCTTGTCTGCCATGATAGGTATTGGCGGCGGGGCAGTATTAGTGCCGCTACTGACGTTTTTTTCTGTTGATATGAAAAAAGCTATAGGCTGTGCCTCGGCCTCAGGCATTGTGATAGCACTGTTTGGATCAATGGGTTATATCAGCTCAGGCAGCCAGTTATTTAGCCTAAAAGAGGGATTTGCAGGCTTTGTATATTTGCCAGCTTTATTGGGTATTGTATGCACCTCATGGTTTACCGCGCCACTCGGTGCTAAAGCTACGCATTATTTGCCAGTTTCAACCATAAAGAAAATATTTGCCGGCTTATTAATAATAATGGCAATCAATATGTTTACTCGATAAGAGCATTTATATGAGCCTTAAAAAGACGCGGCATAAAGCCGCTGCTACCGTATTAGCTACTAGTAGCAGCGGGTTCACCCCGCGTCGAGGTTAAATAATAGCTTTTAGCCCCCGTAACCCGCACCCCGACGCCCGTTAATCTTAAGGCGATTAACTAAAATCTACGTCATTTGCGCGTGCTTTATAAATTCATCATAAATACTGTCTTTAATGAGCCTGTCGGGCGTAAAGGCATAATAATGCTGATAAACATTATCAATTGTACCAATGTAATTTACGCCGTAATGGCGCTCCACTTCGGCTTTTACCAAAATAGGCGCAGGGAATATCCCAAACCCTTGCTCACCGAGTGACTTCATTAATGCGCTGTCGTCAACATGGCCAGCTATTGTCATTTCAATCTGTTGCTCTTGCAGCCAATAATAAATAGCCCGCGCGACGGGGCTTTCTTTTGCGGGGAGCACTAGAGGCTTGCTATTTAAAGACTGCGGAAACTGCTTATGTAACTGCGAATGCCATGTTTCGTTACCAAAAAGAGCGATTTGGCTTTTACCTATTTCATGGCAAAACGCCTTAAATGGCAAAGTAGTATCGAGTGGTTTATCAGCTAACACTAAGTCGAGCTTATGAATCGCCATTTGCGCCAGCAGTTCATCTTGTTGGCCGTCAATACAGTGTAAGTTGGTAATACGGTCGTTATTAATTAAAGGCGCTAGCCACTTCGACACCAGTGATTTAGGAAGCACATCTGAAATACCCACTTTTAATGTTCGTGAGTATTGCGTGGTATCACCTTGCGTGGTTTCTAGCCATTCGTGAGCAATAGCAAACATATCATTAGTGTATTGTTGGGTTACATGGCCAAATTCCGTTAACTGTAGGCCTCGCCCTTGGCGAACAAATAGCGGTTTTCCTAACCGTTGTTCTAGGTTAGTAATTTGCGAGCTGACCGTTTGCGGCGTTAAATTAAGTATTTTACTCGCCGCTGCAATACTGCCGTGCTTACTTACCTGCCAAAAATAATATAAGTGATTGTAGTTGATGTTGGTAATCATTCGAAAATACCTGTTTTAAAGTAAGAAATAATCAGCTTTTTCCTTTGCCACTAAGTTAGTAGATTACAGTCATGCCTGCAACATAGTTACTATTAAAAGGTGTAATTGCATGAAGCTAAAACTTACAGTTAAAAACAAGATAATTAACGCAAGTGAAAAGATGTCGCTTTTAAAGTTGATAAAAAGCCAATTGGCAAAACATGCTTTGAATATTCGTAAAGTTGAGATTCAAATAAATGATCTTTCGAGTGATCGCCACGGCACTTTGCAGCAATGCAAAATTAATATTCTTTTGCCTGGGCTACCCAGTATTAATGTAAATACAAAGGGAAGAAGTATGCTGCAAGCGATAAAGCGAGCACTTAAAAGTTTGCAGCACATTCTCGTTAATAAGTATCAACCTTCGCAACCAAGCTCTTAATATCGCACTTGTAGTAGCAAGGATGCTACTTTTTTAATACCTCTCTAATTCCAAGTTATGTTTAGCAATAAATGATTCAATTATTGCCATTGAGCAGTATTTCCTTGTTGGGCTTTGTTCGACTCTACCCAACTCACAATAACTAAAAACCTTTGCCCTTTTTCCTTTAACCTTTGACCTCAGCTGTAAACCCCCGCACCATTTTGATTAAAAAAGCCGCACACTAATTGTTAGTGTGCGGCTTTAGTATTTTATTTTTTTAAAACGATTACTTGTTTAGTAAGTGCTTTTCAAAAAAATCGGCCATCATAGTATGGTAATGCAAGGTCGTGCCTTTACCTTCACGTAGGCTATGTGAGCGGTTAGGGTATGAGAAAAACTCAAACTGCTTGTTATGCTTTACAAGCTCGTCAATTAAACGCTCTGAGCCTTGGTAATGCACGTTATCATCGCCTGTGCCGTGAATAAGCAATAGCTTACCGGTTAGGTTTTTAGCAAAGGTAATCGGCGAGGTGTTATCGTAACTCTCAGGATCGGTGTTTGGGTTACCCGCATAACGCTCTTGGTAAATGGTGTCGTATAAACGTATATCTGGCACGGGTGCTGAGGCAATGCCTACTTTAAATTTATCGCCATGGCGGAACAGTAAATTAAGGGTTGAGCTACCGCCGCCTGAGTGTCCCCATACGCCAACGCGATCGGTGTCTATTACATCCCAACGTTTAGCCATAGCATCTAGGGCGTCTACTTGGTCTTGCACTGTGATAGAACCAATTTTTTTATAAATCGATTTACGCCAATCGCGGCCTTTTGGTGCACGTGTACCGCGGTTATCAACCGATGCCACAATAAAGCCTTTTTGCGTTAACAGTGCTTTATACAGGTAACTGTTGCCTTCCCAGCGGTCTTGCACGGTAGAGCCCCATGGTTCGCCGTATACGTAAAATACAATTGGGTATTTTTTACTTTTATCCATGTTCTCTGGGAACATAATGTAGCCGTCAAGCTCGGTACCATCTTGCGCGTTTACTTTAAAAAACTCATGCTTGGGTAAGCTTTGTTCAGCCAGCTTTTGTTTGAGCTTTGTATTTTCAACTAAGGTTTTTACATTACTGTGATCGCTCACTTTAATGATCTCTTTAGTCGGTGGCGTACCAAATTTAGAGTAAGTATGCATTGCCCACGAGGCATCTTTTGACATGTAGTAGCTGTTTGATCCCTCAAACTCAGCAGGTGTTACCCGTACCGGTTTGCTGCTGCCATCAAGCGGTGTGCTGTATAAATAACGCTGACCAGGATCGTTTGGCGAGGCAATAAAATACATCACGTTTTTATCTTCATTGATGGTAAGCATATCAATAATGTCGTAATCGCCAGGGGTTAGGTCGATAATAGTCTTGCCATCGCGCGATACACGATAAAGATGACGCCAACCGTCGCGTTCGCTATGCCAAATAAAAAACTCGCCGTCTTTTGACCAGTTTGCTTTATAAAACCATTCGATAAACGCATCGTCTTTGTCTTCTAAAATCTTGGTCAGTTGCTGCTTTTGCCAATCAAACAACCACACTTTGTTATGGCTTTGCGGGCGGTTTAAGTCTTGAATCATTAATTCATTACCGGTGCCAGCCCAGCTAATACGCGGAATATAACGGTCGCGGTTATCGCCTTCAAGCTCAGCCCAACGGGTTTGTTTATCAGCAAGGCTTACCACACCAACACGCACGGCAGAGTTGGTTTCACCGGCCTTAGGATAAGGGAATTCTTTAAGGGTAGGGTACAGTTCGTCGGTGTTATTGATCATAGTGAAAAATTTAACGTCACTGGTATCAAGCTGCCAATAGGCGATTGATTTGTTGTCGGGGCTCCAACGAAAACCATCGGCAATGGTGAATTCTTCTTCGTATACCCAATCAAAATTACCGTTAACTATGGTGGCGCTGCCATCGGTTGTAAGCGCGGTTACATCGTTACTGCCAACCGATTGCATGTAAATGTTGTTATCGCGTACGTAAGCCACTTTTGAGCTATCTGGCGAGAACTTAGCAAACATTAACTTAGTAGGCTCAACATCCAAGCCACCAAGTTGCTGTAATTGGTTAGTCTCAAGGTTAAGTAACCAAAAGTCGCCTCGGCTGCGTGAGCGCCAAACTTGCTCACTGTTGGTAAATACCATCAGCCATTTACCGTCTTTTGACCACTGATAGCTTTCGATTGCAAATGGCTCGTCTGCGCCCTCTGGCAACAGCTTTTCAAACTCAACCAGTACTTTACGGCCTGTACCGTCAGCATTGTAAAATACAATGTCGTTGCCTTTTACGCCGTGCTCTTTTTCATCATCGACGTTGTTATCGTCTGCTTTTTCTTTTTCACTTTCGCGCTCTTCAAGCACAGTGTAGCCGGTGCCATCGTCTAGCCACTTAAAGTAAGTGCTACGCTGGGTTTTAAATTCTTTATCTTTATAAATTTGCGCTAGGCTTAATGGATTATTCACGGTACTCATCGCTGCATTGTTGTTGGTTGTTATGTTGGTACTTGAACATGCTTGCAAGCCTAAGCCCGCAACAATGGCCAGTGCCAAGCCCGATGTTTTGATCAGATTCATTGTTATTGTTCCTTGGGTCTGTTGCCCTTTATGGATTAAGGCGCTTATTACATTTACTGTAACAAAATAACCTACAGAATATCAGTATGCTTAACGCACAAAGCTATGGTTTAAACCCAAACTTTTATAATTAATTACCATGCTGGATTTTTAAATTCTTCACTGAGCGTGTCGATTAGTGCTCTTACTGTTGCTGATAAATGCTGACGAGAAGGGTAAAGCACATATATTTTCATTGGGTTTAATGTCCATGGCGCTAATACACGCTGCAAGCGACCATCCAGTATATATTGATTTGCCAAATACGTAGGCTGCACTGAAATACCACCACCGGCTATGGCTGCATGAAGTAATGTGGTGGCCTCGTTTGCACTTAAATTACATTTAACATCAACCGATTGAAATTCATCCCCGTTGTGTAAATGCCAAATATATCGGTCGAAGTTTTTATAGCCTAAACATTGATGAGTGCTTAACTGTTGTGGTGTCGTTATTGCCGGATAATCAGCAAGGTAGCTGGCTGAGGCCACTAATATAGATTCACACTCGGCAATAGGTTTACCTATTAACGAAGGATCAGGATTGGCTGCAATACGTATTGCCAAATCAACACGCTGCTCTATTAGATCTGTGGTTGAGTCTTCAAGATCTATGTCTATTTGCACGTTAGGGTGACGTTTCATAAAGCGTGTAAATATAGGGGCTAATTGTGCAAAGCCTAACGACATACTGGTCGCTACTCGAATTTTACCTGACAACTGTTGCTGGCTTTTAGTTTGTTCAACTAAACGGTTAGCCTGTGCTAACCATTGCTCTATTTCGGGTAAACAGGCCTCGCCAGCGGTGGTAAGTGTAACTTTGCGGGTAGTTCGGTGTAGCAAACGAGTATTGAGCCATGCTTCTGCCGACTCAATATGACGAGTAACCATAGGGCGTGACATTTCAAGCCGATCGGCAGTGGCAGTAAAACTGCCTGAGTAGGCAACATCAACAAAAACCTGCGCTGCGGTGAGTTTATCCATAGTATTTGCACGATTTATGAAACAATGATGCTAATTATTGGTTGTTTTTCTGAACATATCAAACCTTTATTATGCTCGCATTAGCAACCAATGATGAGAATACCATGAACCTACGCACGCTTTTATTAAGCACACTATTAACCAGCAATATCGCTATTGCAGACGAAACCCCATTAACCCTTGATGTGTATAACGCTGACAGCAATAGCTTTCATGTTAATGCCACGCTGGTTTATGGCCGTACCGATGCAATTTTGATTGATACCGGATTTACCAAAGCCGATGCACTGCGCATTGCCGCCAAAGTAATTGACTCTGGTAAACAACTAAAAACTATTTTTATTAGCCAGGCCGATCCTGATTACTACTTTGGCGCTGAAGTGTTACAACAGTTTTATCCTGAGGCAGAGGTTATTACTACGCCCGCAGTGCACCAAAAAATAGCAGCAAAGCTTAAAGGTAAACTTGCTTTCTGGACCCCAAAAATGGGTGAAAACGCACCAAAAAACCCCGTCGTACCTAAGGTATTTAATGGTAATAGCTTAAAAATAGAAGGCCATACCATTGAAATTCGTGGCACAGAGGGTGAGCATAATCATCGCCCATATTTATGGATACCTGATAATAAAGCTATTTTAGGGAATGTGGCTGTATACGCTAATGTTCATTTATGGATGGCCGATGCACAAACTCAGGCAGAGCAAAATGCATGGGCAAAGCAACTTAATGAAATGAAAGCACTCAACCCTGACGTGGTGATCCCTGGGCATATGAAAGCAGGCACTCAATTAGATGCTGCAAATATTGATTTTTCAATCCAGTATTTAAAGGATTTTGCACACGCTAAGCAAAGTAGTGATAGCAGTAAGCTGCTGATAGATAAAATGACCAACTCATACCCAGAGGCTGTATTACCTATGGCTCTTAGCATTGGCGCTAAAGTTCATAAAGGCGAAATGAAATGGTAATTGCTTACGCTTAACCACTGTAATAAATACAGTAGAACCAAAAAACACGCCTAGCAAAGTCTGGCGTGTTTTTTATTATTGCCACAAATACATACTGGCTCGCTTATTGGCAATATTTAATTCAAATACCTCAGTGCTTGCACACATAGCAGCGCCATAGCATACATGTAGCGGTAACAAGTGCTCTTCTCTGGGGTGATTAAAGCGTGCAGCTGGAGCTTGCTGCCATGCTAATAATTGCTGTTCACGCTGTTGCTCGGTTAATGTTTGATCTGCGATTGTGCTTACCAGCCAATTTTCAAATGCCTGATTTTGCTGGTTAACATCGTTTGACTGAGTAACACCAAAAGCGCGCATATTATGGAAGGTAAAGCCTGAGCCTATAATTAATAAGTTATCGTAATCAATACTTTGCAACGCTTTACCAATTTCAACATGCAACAGCGGATCAAGGCTTGGGTGCAAGGATATTTGCACACAGGGAATATCGGCCTCTGGATACATAATTTTTAACGGTACAAACATACCGTGATCGTAGCCACGCTGTGGATCGAGTTTTGAGTCAATATTATGTGTTGCGAGCGCTTGCTGTACTAAATTAGCAAGTTGCGGCTCGCCAACACAAGGGTAAGTTAATTGATACGCCTGCTCAGGAAAACCGTAGTAATCGTAAATAAGTGGCGGTGAAGAGTGCGCGGTTATACTAATTGGTTGAGCTTCCCAATGCGCGCTGACCATTAAGATAGCAGAGGGCTTTGGGATTGTAGCGGCAACCTGTTCTAAGCAAGCTCGCATTTCTGCATGGTTGGCATCACCTAGTAATGGCATTGGGCCGCCACCATGTGAAATGAAAAAAACGGTTGGGCGTTGCATGTGGTTAATCCTAAAGGACAGATATAATTATAGTGCCTGCGCAGTTAGTAAATAACTAGCCACATAAACGCACAACCTCAGTGCGCAAAAATTATGTGTGGTGTTTATTCATCAAGCTCTAAGTGAGCGCGTTCAACGCTTTCTTGAGGTAACTCTTTTTGCACCGATACACCCAGCTCTTTAAATTCTGAGGCTTGTTTAATTAAGTTACCTTTACCACGGTATAACTGAGAAAATGCTTTATCGTAGGTTTCTTTGGCTTTATCGAGCTGTTTACCCACGCCTTCCATACTGGTTAAAAAGCCGTTGAGTTTACTGTAAAAACGCTCAGCACGATTAGCCAGCTCTTTTGAATATTTAGTTTGCTCTTCAAAGCGCCATAACTGTTTAACAATATTTAAACTGGTTAGCAGGGTAGTAGGGGTAGCAACCAAAATGTTTTTTTCTATTGCTTGCTGGTAAATGTCGCTTTGGTATTTAAGTGCTTCTACAAAGGCGGATTCTATGGGTACAAACATAATAACAACCTCAGGCGAGTTTATTCCTGGTAGGCGGTCATACGATTTACTGGCCAGCTCATTTATACGGGCAGTTACGGCATTTACATGCTCTTTAATCGCTTGTTGAGACTCAAGCTCTGTTTCGGCATTTACATAACGGGTATAGGCATTTAACGATGTTTTTGCATCAATCACTAAGTGGCGACCTTGAGGTAAATACACCACAACATCAGGGCGCAAACGGCCGTCTTCGGTATTAAACGACACTTCTCGCTTGTAATCGGTGCCAGCGCGCAGGCCTGCGCTATCAAGCACGTTTTCGAGCATGAGTTCGCCCCAATTACCTTGGGTTTTCTTTTGCCCTTGTAAAGCATTGCTTAGCTTATCGGCCTGCTCGGTAATTGCTTGGCTTTTGGCTTGTAAATGAAGCAGCTCGGTTTTAAGTGCTGCACGTTGCTGTAAGTCTTCAACGTGAATAGACTCCATTTTATCTCTAAAGCCTTTTAGCTCACCTTGAACCGGCTTAAGTAACTGCTCTATGCTTTCTTGATTGAGGGTTTTAAATTTTTGCGACTTTTCTTCTAATATTTGGTTAGCTAAATTTTCAAATTCTTTTTTAAGCGTTTCTTTACTTTGCTCTATATGGGCGAGTTGTTCACTAAAATGCTGCTGCTTTTGCTCAAGGGTAGTGCGTATATTATTAAGCTCTACATCGCGAAGATTGTATTGCTCGCGCAGGGCGGTTAGCTCGGCTTCGGCTTTACGCCAATATTGATTATAAAGTTGGCTTTGCTTTTCTTGCTCAGTTAAACGGGTTTTAAAATGCTGAGACTGATCCCGCTGCTCTTGATGTGTAAGTCCTAACAAGTCGTGCTCTTCCACTAAAGAGGCATATTGATTTTGCGTATGCTCATACTGGCTTTGTAATAACAATAACTGTTGTTGCTGCTCACTCACTTGGCGCTTTATTTTTTTGCTTAACTGGACTGATACAACGCTGAAAATAGCCATACCGGCTATAGCGCCAGTACCAACACTTAACCAATCTAAATGGGATAAAAACGAAGTAAACATAGAATAAACTTTTAAAATTTAGTGACATGCCATCATAACGAATTACGCTCTTTAGCAGTAGGGTAAAACACTAAATTAAGCGCATAAAAAAAGCCAGCTAGTAAAGCTGGCTCAATATTACTAAATTAGTAATCAAACAGGGAAATCAACATGAAACTTGTAAAACAACATATCAACTACAAGCATAATTGTAGACGCGCTCTGATTAAATTAGTTCAAAATAATTTTAAAAAAGTTGAATTTGAGGCATAAAAAAAGCCAGCTAATAAAGCTGGCTCAATATTACTAAATTAGTAATCAAACAGGGAAATCAACATGAAACTTGTATAACAACACATCAACTACAAGCATAATAATAGACCCAGCCATTTGTGATTAGTTCAAAATAAATTAAATAAAAAAATAAATATTTTTAAAAGCAAAAAAAAAGCCAGCGCATTACTGGCTGGCTTAATCATTACTATGTCTAGTAACTACTATATGGGATATCAACATGAAAGCTTGGAGAAACTGCAATTTAACCAAGCATATTAATAGACGCCTACAATTTAAATAAGTTCAAAAACTCGTCATGATTTTTTAAAATTATTTTAGCTTTTAATTAAAGACAGCATTTGTTGTTCGTCAAACTGGGTAAAACTCATTGATTTTTCGGTAAATAATGCATCTACAAGCGCTTGCTTATCTTGCTGCATTTGAAATACTTTTTGTTCAATAGAGTTAGCCATAATTAGTTTATAAACAAACACTGGGTTTGTTTGCCCAATTCGATAAGCACGATCGGTGGCTTGTTTTTCAACGGCTGGGTTCCACCATGGATCAAAATGAATAACGGTGTCGGCTTGGGTTAAATTAAGCCCTGTACCACCGGCTTTTAAGCTAATTAAAAACACGGAAGTGTTACCACTGGTGAATTCGTCTATTACTTTATCGCGATGACGCGTTTGCCCAGTTAGCATACTAAAATTAATATTTAGCTCATTTAAACGCTCGGCAATTAAATCAAGGGCAGAGGTAAACTGGCTAAATATAATCACTTTACGGCCAAGGCTAAGCATTAAAGGTAAGTGACTCGATAACCATTCTAATTTAGCACTGGCTGCCTCAGTTTCAGGTTCAATGAGTTTAGGATGACAACAAATTTGGCGTAACTTTAATAAAGCTTCTAAAAAAGCGAGTTTACTTTTTTGTACGCCTTGCTCGGCAAATAAATCAATGAGTTTCTCTTCAAGCGCACGGGTTATACCTTGGTACATATCTTTTTGTTTAGGTTCAAACTCAAACTCTTTTATAAGTTCGGTTTTTTGCGGCAGCTCTTGAGCCACTTGGGCTTTAGTACGGCGCAAAATAAACGGCATAATTAACGCTTTTAGTTGCTCTGCACGTTCAATATTGCTTTCGCGTTCAATAGGGCCTTGAAAATGCTGCTTAAAGTGCGCCTGTGAACCTAATAGCGAAGGCATAGCAAAGTCGAGCAATGACTTTAATTCAAATAAATTGTTTTCAATTGGGGTGCCACTTAAACAAAGCTTAAAGTCGGCATTTAAACGTTTTACCAACCGCGAAACTTGTGCGGTATCGTTTTTAATATACTGGGCTTCATCAAGAATAATGTTTTCAAAATACAGCGGTGAGTAATAAGCAATGTCACGTTTTAATAGCGGATACGTGGTTAAAATACACTGAGCTTGTGCCAAATGCTGCAACGAATCATTTCGGTGTGCACCAAAAATAGTGGTCACTTTTAAGCTTTTTGCGAACTTGGTAATTTCGTTTTGCCAATTACTCACTAAACTTGTAGGGCACACAATAAGCGTAGGCCCTGCTTGCGGTGTATTGTATGAGCTTGCTAAGTAGGCAATCACTTGTAACGTTTTACCCAAGCCCATATCATCCGCTAAAATCCCACCTAACTGATTACGCTTTAAAAAGTTAAGCCAAGCCACGCCTTCTTGCTGATACTCTCTTAATACTACAGAATCGTGTAAGCCATGAATGGCAGTGTTAGGTGATAGCAGTGCATCGTTATTTAGTTCATCAAGGTAACGCTCTAGTGACGGGTCATGTAGCTCTACATTAATAGCTGTGTGCTGAACTAATTCAGGTAAGTATGAAAGCGGAATGTTAAATTCGTCACGGGTTTTAATAAATTCAAATCGCAGTTTAAACTCAATTAATAAATTAAACGCTGCTTTATCAATAACCCCAAATTGACGGCCAACAGGGTAGTAATAAAATAATTCACTTTGACGGTTTAACGATTCATACAGTTTATTATTTACATTTAATAGGGTGGCTACTTTGGTATCGTTTAGCATTACTTTACTATGCATTTGATGACCTGCAGCTCTGTTTACATGCAATGAGATTTGGCTTTTAGTATCAGCAACATTAACTTTGCTCATTGATACTTGCCAACCGCGTTGTTTAAAGCTGGGCAGTACCTCGTGAACTAGCCAATGTAAGTGAATAGCCGATTCCTGACTAAAAATAAACTCGCTGTGTAAACCCCCTTTACAAAAATCGAAGCCTAAGTTGACTAACTCATTGGTAACGGTGTTTTCGAAGGCGCTATTAATTAACTTTGCAGGCGCGGTGCCCGCTAAATAGTTTTTATTTTTATACTTAAACGATAACGAAATAGCCATTACTGAGCCCGACATGCTGACTTTAAGTATGGCATTACTCAACGACTTAACAGGCGTGCTTGGTGTATTAGTAGGGTGGGGAATAACACCTACACCAAAGTTATCAGCAAGCTGCTTATAAATTCGGTCAAAGTTTGTATCGTGCAGCGCCGGTATAGTTTGTAAGTGCGCAATTTCATCAGCACTGAGGGGCGTACGAATACGGCCTAATTTATATTTATCTAAATCTAAGTAGATAGGCGGCGTTGTTTTAATTAACGCCCAATTAGGAATTTGATCCAAGTGAATTTTTAACTGGGTTACCTCTTTTTGTTTTTCCCAAACAAAGTTAAGAGGTAAACCAGGTTGCGCTTTAATAGGTACTCGAGAGCGTTGTAAAAATAATCGGTCTGTGGCAAGTAATTGCTGCAGGGCATTAAATCCCCATTGCCCTTTAAGCTCAATATTACCGACCGCATTTTGCGAGCGGATCCAGCTATATAATCTAAAATCACTTTCGAGCAAATCGCTAGGGGTTACAAAACTATTAAGCTGTTGCTCAGTTAAATTTCGCCCAAGTGCATAATTATTATTTTTATCGTAGTTGGCAATTTTAGGGGTTAAAAATACTTTGTTGTTTTCTATGTCTAATACAAACAGTAATACTTGCGAGGGTTGAGCTTGGTCGGTGTTTTTAAGTGCGCTTAGTTCACTAAACCAATCATTAATAAAATAATCTTCACCGTACTCACCAGAATGCTCAATTTTAAGCTTTAACAAAATAGCGGCCAAATGGCGGCATTTAGTTTTAACATTACAGGTACAGTGGGTATCGACCGAATAACCAGTTGGTAATTTACTGATCTCAATACGTTGGTTGAACGCGATTCCTTTATCACCTTGCACCGTAGAGTCAACCACAGAAAAATCTGCATTATGTTCTAACCAACTGATTTGGCCGTTTTTATAGTACGATTTTCCTTTGGCCAACACCGCGGGTTTAAATAATTTTTTTATGAATCGCTCAGAAAGAGGAAACTGGGTAGCCTGCTCATTTTTAATTTCTTCAAAAATAGCCATTAAATCATTTTTTGATAAGTTAGCAGACATGTCACTCAAAGTATTAAAATTTAAAAACAATTTTTCCAGTATATGCCTTATCAGCGCTGAGCTAAAGCAATATTATTTTTAAAATAAACTGGTTGGATCTGATTGGTTAGTAAAAAATTGGTTTATAGCGAATTGGCGATCATTGTTTAATTTTGCTCACTAAAAAAGCACGTTTAAATTACAAAATAAAAACAATTAATTAACTTTAAAAGGAGATTTAGTTAGGCTCAGATCAGGTTTTTACTAACAAGGTGAAAAATGGCATTAAAAGGAGGTGTTTAGTTAGTAAAAATATGATCCTTGATGGTTTAAGCCATGTTTTTAGCCTTTTTATGCCACTAAAGATCAGATTTTTACCAACTAAAAAAGAGGTTTAGATCATGTTTTAACTAACCCAACCCCTTTTACAGATCACGATATTACTAACTAATTAAAGGCACTTAATAACTTAGTAAGTTGCTCTAAGCGCTTGTCTGTCATCACTTTATTATTTATTTTAATTGAAACGTCACCACTTTTAAGGTTGCGTTGCACACTAATAAAGTCATTTTCTAAAACCGCTTCACGTTTTGATGCTGTTTTAGGCTCTGCAGTTAGGTATTTAGTAATTAGCATAGCGCGCTTGTCGTCGGCTTCTAAGGCGTTAATTTCATCATTGCTGGCAAGTGCAACAACTAACTCGTTAAATGCTTCCTCATCGCGCTCCTTTGCGTTAATCAGCTTTTTAGCAACTTCTCTACCAACATGATTAGCTGTTGGGTAAAGGGCTATAACATCTGCAGATATTTGCTCATACGCTTTTATCGCATCAGCAATCGCTGTATGCGATACCCCTTCAATAACAGCAATTTCACGGTACGAGCCTTTTTTGCCTTGTTGAATAAGATCGTTTCTAGTTTGCTGATACGCTTGACCCAACTCCCAAAGACTAGGGGCAATGTATTGATCTGATGAAACCGCAAGTACTTTGGCATCTTGCTCGCTAAAGTCACTAGAACTCAATACGAGGTAGTCTGCGCCACCTAAAATACAGGCTTTACGACGTCTAGAGCCAGCTAATACAAGGCTCATATCACCTTGCTCCCACAATAGAGCAGGGTGCTGATTACGGCCATCTTCTTTAATAGCAGGAAGAATATCTGCGACTGACTTTTCGTTTAAAAGCGCTTGTACGCGACGATTTTTACCATAAACCTGAGTTGAGTTTTCAATCTCGTTATGTGCTATCACTTTACAAACAAGCGTAATTTCCCGATTAGGATCACTAGGAGCAGGCATACGAATAACATCGCCTGCATTGGCTTGCTCTAAAAGGGCATCTAAGCTGCTACTGCCAACAGCGGTTGCAAAGGGATCTAAGCGGGTGTCATTTTTACGTTTTTTAGCCATTTTTAGTCAACATCCTTACTTAGGCGTATTTAATTTAGATTGAGTGGATTGCCAATTAGAACGAATTAGCATTTCGAGTTCATCAACTACATCTTTGATATTTTCTTGTGCGCGCATTAATGACTCTCTACTTGCTAAGCTGTCAGATGCTTTTTGGTCAAAAATAGTATTAAACGACGATGAACTGGCGGTAATTGCTGAACTATGATTAATAGGATAGCTCATTACTTGGCGGCCAAAAGCACTACGCACATCTTTAACTATGTCACGCTGTGAGTGATTGCCTTTCACGTAATTGGTAACTAAAAATTGCATGAAATCCCAGCCATCATGGCCAAGAGCGGCAACGGTATGATAAATCTCACCTAAACGTTTTAAATATTTATTATTTGCATCAAAGTCTACCGCTTCAGGGTGAACCGGAATTAGCATCGCCGTTGAAGCCATTAATGCATTGTAAAACATAAAGTTAAGCGTTGGCGCTGTATCAATTAAAAGAATGTCAAACTCATCTTTTACCGGATTTATTACTCGTTCTAGTAGTTTGTGATAATGACGTGTTTGCTCATAATTGGAGGTGTCTTTGAGTAATGTTGCTGTTTCGTGCTCAAAATAAAAGTCATCCATACCTGATGGTAAAACACGAATATTAGGAATATGTGTTGGTAAAAAAGAGTTAGACACAAATTCAGGCCATGTTTCACCTTCATCAAGGTCAATGCAATCACGCATCAAATCACCAACGGTAATTGGATCGGGCTCTGAAGATGGGAAAAAGCTTGATGATGACCCTTGAGGATCTAAATCAATTATACCGATACGGTAACGTTTAATGTTAGTGGTAGCGAGTGCAGCAGCAATGTTAACCATGCTTGTTGTTTTACCACAACCACCTTTTAATGAATTAATAACAATAACTTGGAGTTTGTCTGTTGATGCGCGGTGATCAGGCTGTATGTCCATAATATCAGCCATAGCAAAAATATTAACTAAGGTGTAGGCATAGTGGCCGTTTGCACCGCGTTTTATATTTAAATCGTCAAAGTCACCATTGTCATGGCGTCTTTTTAAGGTACGATTATTACAGCCAAGTAAATCAGCTGCTGCTTTTTGGGTGTAAGTTCTTAATTCTTTTTCTTCAGATTTAAGATGGGCGCGATAATGTTGGATACGTCCTTCTAGTGATTTTTCAGCAACTTCTGCGGTTGCTTTCAAAAGTCGATAAGTATCTAGCGCGTTTTTATTGATAGACATACTTTATTCCTCAAAGTTAGGTGTTTAGTATAATGTCCATTCAATTAGCTGTAAACAACTATTTAAGGCGACATGTGTTTTAAATACATGACATATAAAATAATTTTTACCCTTTTAAGATTGCTTAGTATAAATAAAGAAGTTTAAGTATGGTTAAATATATAAGGTATTAAAAGCTAAGGGTGTAAAATACATATATAACGTAATGATTTATATAAATAATATTAAAAATAGTGGATCAGCATTGTACGTGGTTAAGATCAGATCCTTATCTACTTGCAGATCAGCTTTTTACTAAGCGAATATTTACAATCTAAGTTACGCACAGGTTAAGCACTGAGTTACTCACAAATACCTACCTGTAGATCATATTTTTACTAAGTAAATTATAAAGTTATGCACTAAGCAATAGTGATAATGCATGGTTTAATTAGTATAGATCTGATCTGTAGTAAGTACAGATCAGATCTATGCTAACTCGAACTAAGCTTATCCACAGGGGGTTAAGATTTTTATATAATTTGTCGTGTAAAATATAAAAAAAAACACTTTGTAATGGACAAAATTATTATTTAGTTAGTAAAAATTTGGCTTATCAACACTCAGTTAGTAAAAATGTGATCTGAAAACGCTTGTCTTAAGTTTTCCTTAGTAAAATACTGATCTGAGCATTTTATTTGAAGTCAGATCACTTTTATACTAACTTAAACATTTAACTTTTGTGGCTTTATGTGTTGTTATTAGCTGTCACAATAAAAACGGAAATAAAAACCATGAGCCGAAAGGTCAACATCTCGGTAGATAACTTGCCCGATACACTTAGGGGCCAAATTCACGGGGTGGAAAGTGCGATCGATAACGAAAGCCTAGCACTATTTACAGATAATAAAGATGTGCGAATTTCGATAGAAAATGCAGCCCATGGGTTACGCGCTTACTCTAACACATTTAACCATTATGATCTGTGGGGACGTTTTGTTCGCTCAGGCCACAAAAAACTGCCACTTGAAGAAGCCCCTAAAAAAACCATCATTACGCGTAAGATATCTGAAAAAGTAGATGGTATTTTATATGATGGCGAAATAAAAATAACACCGGCTGTGGTCAGTACTCGTAAAGATGGCGAAGATGTAGAATATTTAGTGTGGCCATCAGATAGAGAAGAAAAAGTAGAGCGCGCATTAATTCGCCTAGCTTCAAAAGGTAAAATTGTAAAAATTAATTTTAAGTCCGGTATTCAATATGCCGTTGTGTTTTCTATGAACGAATTAGCACAAGAGCTTAAAGCGGTTGGCCAATCTATGCCATATCCGCAAATTAAAGAGTCGCTTGAAGCATTGCAAGGTTCTAAACTTTCTTTTAAATATTCTGCAACGGATACTAAAAATTCGGATATTGATGATTCGTTTTACGAGTCGAATATGAACTTTTTATCGTCTTTGCACTTTAGTGGTAAGAAAGGCCAAGGCGGAAACGTAAAATGTGTTGCGTGTTTAAATGCATTTGTACACAACATGATTGATAACCTTGAATACAAAGGTTATTACTTTAACAGTGCACAAGAATTAAAACGCGGATTATCGCGTTGGATGATGCTGCGTTTATATCATTTATGGCGTTATGCAGCACCAGGAAAAACCTACCATTTTAGATTACTTTCTATTATGGAAAAATATGGCTCTATTTACTCAACGGATGATATTACCGAAAATAAATTAAAAGCACTGCGTCGTGATATGACAACCACGATGAAAGATTTAATTGAAAAAGGAGCAATATCTGAATACAGCATTACCAATGTTAAAGATGATAAAACCGGCAACATAGTCGATTACACTTATGAAATGCATCCGTCTGATCAATTTTGTGATGAGATATTGGCATTAAATAAACACAATAAGCGTATTGAAATACAAGGCGGCAAACGCATTGTTGAAAATGCGGTATTGATTGATGAAGATAAGCTGGAAGAAATTGTAGAAAAGTAATTCTATTTATTTTTACCAACAAATATATTAAAGGCCACATAATGTGGCCTTTTTAACATAATTTATTTAGTTACTTGTTCTAAATATAATCGGTCTACTAGAAAATCATATTCGCGTTTTCGGGGATGCGATAAGGGTTTTTGGTAACTCGGTAGTTCGCCAAATTTTACGTCGGGCTGTGGGTTAATTAGTATAAAAGGTAAAGCAGCACTAACATGATAGCGATTTTGTGCAGTGTACCTCACATTAACTTGAGGACTAACTCGAGTAGGGCGCCTAATTCGCAATTTTTCTTTTTCACCCAAACTGGCTACTCGAACCTGTTCTTGTGCAACCAGTGACTGCCATTTTTGCTGATCAATCATTCGCGGGTTTTTATAGCCTGCCGATTTTTCTAACATTTCAAGCGCCATTTTTTTTGTAAGTGTTTTGGTTGCGTGTTTATGCATCCAAGTAAAGCGAACAGAAAAAGGGGATTCAATTTCACTATGAATTTTACGATACGCCGCAAGCGTTATTAAATTTGGCATTGCATTATGCACCGCTTCAAATCGCGCGTCGTTATTATCTATTGCTAGAATACAATTTTTAAAAGCTGCTTTTGCACTATTTACCTGTGCTATGCGATCAATAATGGCTTGTTTATTCGCCTCTTTTATTACTAGCAAACCAGGATGTCGCTTTAATACTCGGCTGCTTAGCCCTGGCTTTTTATACATATCTGAGAAAGCATTTAAAATTGCCTTATGTGCCAATTCCCCTGTTATTTTTGAAACGCTTATAGACTCAGGGATTATATTTTCTTCAGTACTACTAATCTCAGGTAATTGAAAATACTCTGCTTTAGCAAAGCCAACCTCTTTAAGCTCATCAATTAAGCTAAGTGTTAATTCATTGAGTAAATCAAACTGACTTCTTATTTGTACCTTTGTAACCATTAGCTACCTACCTAGAACACATCTTACTGAGTCACTATTTTGGCAAACAACCTTCTCTTTTGATAGTTATTTCTTCAAATAAGATTCTAATGCTAAGTTTTAAAATAATTTAAATTAAGTATGATGTGTTCTTAATTGGTTCTTAAAGTACTTTTGCTTCACATATTTTAAAGGAAATAATAGAAGGGCTGAGTTAAGGCACTGAGCTTTGTAGGAAGCGCTAGCATAAATATTTAAAAGCGCATAATTGAGTGGCATTCTTTTCTAAAACCACCTGTAAAGTTAAGATTACATAAGTGCAAATTAAGTATGATGTGTTCCTGTTGCTATCTGTATCACCATCGCTTAGCTGTTAAGCTTCTACTCAAGCCATTATAATGCACACTCTACCTACTTAGATTATTGTTTTTAAATGTTTATTTATTTTTGCTTTATAAACTTGCTCATCAAAAGTAACTCAAAATAGGCTCTTAAATCTTATTAAAATTTACCTAATAACTAAATAATTGGTAAATAGTGTATTTAGTCCTTGAACAAAGCACACTGCATACGTTAATTTCATTACATCAGGTAATAGGAATGAGGAATGAACATGCAATCGTGGAACCCAAATAGCTGGAGAGAACTGCCAATACTGCAGCAACCACAGTACCCAGATCAAGACGTATTAAAGTCGGTAGAAAGCCAGTTGAAAAGTGCACCGCCTTTAGTATTTGCCGAAGAAACAAGAAGTTTATTTAAACAACTTGAAGACGTATGCGAAGGCCGTGCCTTTTTACTTCAAGGTGGAGATTGTGCAGAATCGTTTAGCGACTTTAATGCCGCTAATATTCGCGATACATTTAAAACCATCTTACAAATGGCTGTAGTATTAACCTATGGTGGAAAGTGCCCGGTTGTTAAAATTGCACGTATGGCAGGTCAATACGCTAAGCCACGTTCAGCCGACTTAGAAACAATAGACGGCGTTTCGTTGCCATCTTACCGTGGTGATATAGTAAATAACTTTGAGTTTACTGAAGAAGCACGTATTCCAGACCCTCAACGTTTAATGACTGCATATCATCACAGTGCGGCAACGCTAAATTTGCTACGCGCTTTTGCACAAGGTGGACTTGCCGACTTACATCAAGTTAACCGTTGGAACATGGGCTTTGTTGCTGCTAATCCACAAAAAGCAAAATACCAACAACTTGCAGACAAAATTCAAGACGCGTTAGAATTTATGGAAGTGTGTGGTATTAATTCAACTATAGCGCCAAGCTTAAAAGAAACTGATTTATACACGTCACACGAAGCGTTATTACTAGGCTACGAAGAAGCATTAACACGTAGAGACCATTTATCAGGTGACTGGTACGATTGTTCAGCACACTTTGTTTGGATTGGTGAACGTACTCGCCAGCTAGACCATGCCCATATTGAATTTTTTAAAGGTATTAAAAACCCAATTGGCGTTAAAGTTGGACCAGGTATGGATCCAGACGAGCTTATCCGTTTAATCGATGCGCTTAACCCGGATAATATCCCAGGCCGATTAACACTTATCACGCGAATGGGTGCGGATGTATTACCAGAGAAGTTACCTGCGCTGGTGCGTAAGGTACAGCAAGAAGGTCGCAAAGTAATTTGGAGCTCAGATCCAATGCATGGCAATACTGAAAAAGCCAGCTCAGGTTACAAAACGCGTAGCTTTGATAATATCATGCGCGAAATTAGCCAATTCTTTGCTGTTCATAAAGCAGAGGGTTCTTACGCAGGCGGTGTTCATTTAGAAATGACCGGCCAACATGTAACAGAGTGTACCGGCGGTGCATACGGTTTATCTGACGATGACCTTGCTCAGCGCTACAAAACACAATGTGACCCACGCTTAAATGCTGATCAAGTATTAGAGCTTGGATTTTTAGTAGCTGATTTACTAAAAGATGCGCGTAAATAATACCCGTTCATAAATACCAAAGCCGCTTTTATTTAGCGGCTTTTTTGTGTTTAACTGTGATTACGCGCTTAAATCACACATTAGTTTGTTAGTACTTACGACGCTCAAGGCCTGTATCAGAAATGATTTTTGCTGAAATTTCTTCAACAGAATGATGAGTAGAATTTAAATGTGCAATTTTATTTTTTTTATACAGCATTTCAACTTCGCGCACTTCAATACGACACTGCCTGATTGATGCGTATTTTGAATTTGCCATGCGTCTGTCCCTTATTGCAGCCAATCGCTCTGGATCAATGGTTAAGCCAAACAGTTTGTGCTTATAAGGCACTAAGCATTTTGGTAAACCTTCGCTTTCTAAGTCGTCTTCAGTGATCGGGTAATTGGCTGCTTTAATGCCATACTGCAACGCTAAATAAAGACTAGTGGGTGTTTTACCACTTCGACTAACGCCAACTAAAATAATGTCAGCCTCCGCAAAGTTTTTAATGTTGCCGCCATCATCATTCATCAACGCATAATTAACGGCATCAATTCTAAAATCATAACTTTTTTCATGAATAGAGTGTGTTCTGTGTACTTTTGGTACTGGCGCCACATTTAATTCTTTTTCAATTTTTTCACTATAGGTACTTAAAAAGTCGTATGAAACTGCATCCGCTGAGCGAATAATCTCAGACAATTTATGATTCACAAAAGTAAAAAACACCAAAGGCTTTTCACCTTGCTTAGATGACGTGGCGTTAATAAGCGCTTTTATTTCATGCGCTTTTTCTTCAGTTTCTACAAAAGGGATTGTTTTATGATTAAATTCGACAGGGAATAAAGATAAAGTCGCATGACCAAACACTTCAGATGTGATTGCTGTGCCATCTGAAATATAAAACGCAGTTCTCATAAAGCCTCTTTTTTATTACATTTAATTTTAAAATCAGTGTATCACGGTTTACGTGGGGACGTTTGCCAGTGTAGAATGGTGGCGACCTTTATAAAAGGTTTTCTTTCTTAACTCTCACAGTTACTACTACAATTTGTTTTTTGGAGAAAGATCCGTGCAAGAATACGTTCTCTGGTATCAAGAGCTTGGTATGCAAGATGTTCCTCGAGTTGGCGGTAAAAATGCGTCACTTGGTGAAATGATTTCAAACTTAGCTAACGCAGGTGTGCAAGTCCCAGGTGGTTTTGCTACTACCTCAGACGCTTTTAACGAGTTTTTAGAACAATCAGGACTCAACGCAAAAATTCATGACATTTTAGATACTCTTGATGTTGATGATGTAAACACACTCGCCAAAGTCGGCGCCGATATCCGCCAGTGGATTATCGATACCCCATTCCAACCTAGTCTAGACAAAGCAATCCGCGACGCATACAGCCAGCTACATGGCGACACAACTGCAGATGTTTCATTCGCTGTTCGTTCATCAGCAACCGCTGAAGATATGCCAGATGCCTCTTTTGCAGGCCAACAAGAAACGTTTTTAAACGTTGTTGGTATAGATTCTGTAATGACTGCTATTAAACACGTATTCGCTTCGTTATTTAACGACCGTGCAATTTCTTATCGTGTTCACCAAGGCTATGATCACCGTGGTGTTGCCTTATCAGCAGGTATTCAACGCATGGTTCGCTCAGATAAGTCAGCATCAGGCGTTATGTTTAGTATTGATACTGAATCTGGTTTTGAAGATGTTGTATTTATTACATCAAGCTATGGTTTGGGTGAAATGGTTGTACAGGGTGCGGTAAATCCTGATGAATTTTATGTTCATAAACCAACGCTGCTTAAAAACAAGCCATCAGTAGTTCGTCGTAATATTGGCTCTAAAGCCATTCAAATGATTTACTCTCAAGACAAAGCTCACGGCAAACAAGTAGAAATTGTTGACGTAGATCCAGCGCTTTCAAACAAATTCTCGATTACAGATGAAGAAGTGCAAAACCTTGCCAAACAAGCTGTAATCATTGAAAAACATTACGGTCGTCCAATGGACATCGAATGGGCAAAAGATGGTAACGATGGCAAACTATATATAGTTCAAGCGCGTCCAGAAACCGTTCGTTCAAACGAAGACACTAACGTAATGGAACGCTTCCAACTGAATGGCAGCAGCAATGTTGTTGTTGAAGGCCGTGCAATTGGTCATAAAATTGGTAGTGGTGTTGTGCGTGTACTTGATTCAATCAAAGAGATGGACCAAGTACAAGTAGGTGATATTTTAGTTACCGATATGACCGACCCAGATTGGGAACCTATCATGAAACGCGCAGCTGCGATTGTTACAAATCGTGGTGGTCGTACATGTCATGCTGCAATTATTGCACGTGAGTTAGGTATTCCAGCCGTTGTTGGTTGTGGTAATGCAACAGATTTAATTAAAGCTGGTCAAGAAGTTACCGTATCATGTGCCGAAGGCGATACTGGTTTCATCTATGAAGGTATTTTAGACTTTGAAGTGTTAACTTCACGCGTAGACGAAATGCCTGAACTGCCAATGAAAGTAATGATGAACGTAGGTAACCCAGATCGCGCATTCGATTTTGCTCGTTTACCACATTCAGGTGTTGGCCTTGCGCGCGTTGAGTTTGTCATCAACCGTATGATTGGCGTTCACCCTAAAGCCTTATTAAATTTTGATGCACAAACAGATGCATTAAAAGCAGAAATCACAGACATGATTGCCGGTTACGAATCACCTGTTGAATTCTATATTGGTAAACTTGTTGAAGGTATTTCTACCCTAGGTTGTGCGTTTGCTCCAGAGCGTGTAATTGTTCGTATGTCTGATTTTAAATCAAACGAATATGCTAACTTAGTGGGCGGCCAGCAATACGAGCCAGAAGAAGAAAACCCAATGATTGGTTTCCGTGGCGCTGCACGTTATATCTCTGAAGACTTCCGTGATTGTTTTGCACTTGAGTGTGAAGCAATAAAACGCGTAAGAAACAGCATGGATATGACCAACATCGAAATCATGATCCCATTCGTACGTACCCTTGAAGAAGGTAAACGCGTTATAGAATTACTTGAAGAACATGGCCTTAAACGTGGCGAAAATGGTCTTAAAGTAATTATGATGTGTGAACTTCCGTCAAATGCATTAATGGCTGAAGAATTTTTAGAATACTTCGATGGTTTCTCTATCGGCTCTAATGATTTAACGCAGTTAACGCTTGGTCTTGACCGTGATTCAGGTTTAATTGCGCACTTATTTGATGAGCGCGACCCTGCAATCAAAAAGCTTCTTTCGATGGCTATTAAAACAGCAAAAGAAAAAGGTAAGTATGTAGGTATTTGTGGCCAAGGTCCTTCAGATCATGAAGATTTTGCTGCATGGTTAGTAGAGCAGGGTATTGACTCTGTTTCGCTAAACCCAGATACAGTACTAGAAACATGGTTATATTTAGCTGATAAACTCGCTAAATAAATTACCTCGTTAAAAAATGCCAGCAATTGCTGGCATTTTTTATGACTGAAAATGTGTGTTTTGCTAATTTTTTATCTAAATAAGCACACGAGCGAGTCAGTGCTTTTTGACACAAAGTTAAATTCTTTCTCACTTTAGGGTAATACATAGAAAAGCACAGTAAACCTACAATAAAAAATATTAACGATGGTCCGGGCACCACAGCAAACAACAATCCGAGTAAAATAAACAGTGTTCCGATGATCTGCATTAGTAGTTTTTTCATATAAACCTCTTAATAGGCGTTTAACTTGATTATAATTGAAGCTGCTCATATATCGATAAAAAGAGTGTTACAAACTGTAAAATCTTCAATTTCTATTAGCCATCACCATGATATAATTACACAAATGCATTAAAAAGCGCCGCCATGATAGCAACGATTACACAACAAGATGCCGCGACCGAATTGGTTGCAAATTACTTAAATACCATACAAAATCAAGGGTTTACTGGAGATACAGACGCAAGTTATGCAACCAGACTCACTGCATCAACCGATAACAGTATTTACCAGCAGCTTCCACAAGGTGTTATTTTTCCAAAAAGCGAAAAAGACATTCAAATTGCCTTACAAACTGCATCTCATGACCCGTTTTTGTCGTTAACTTTTGGTCCTCGCGGTGGCGGCACAGGCACTAACGGACAATCTTTAACCCCAGGTATTGTAGTTGATTTATCACGTTACATGCGTGAAATCCTCGAAATAAATGTAGAAGAAGGTTGGGTACGAGTTCAAACCGGTGTGATAAAAGATCAACTTAACGACTTTTTAAAACCGTATGGATTTTTCTTTTCACCCGATTTATCTACCAGTAACCGCGCTACTATTGGCGGCATGATCAGTACTGATGCATCGGGGCAAGGCTCCTTAGTTTATGGCAAAACCAGCGACCATGTTTTAGGGCTAACCACCTATTTAGTTGATGGCACTGCAATGTCTACCAGTCCAATAGACATTGAAAAAGCAAAAATAATTGCCGATCAGGACACATTAATTGGTCAAATATACAAAACAGTTTTAGATATTTCAATTAATGAACGCGACGCTATATTAGCCAAATTCCCACGATTAAATCGCTTCTTAACTGGGTATGACCTAGAGCATGTACTAAGTGAAGACTTACAAACTTTTGATATGAGTCGACTAATTACAGGTTCTGAAGGCTCATTAGGTATAGTTACTGAGGCGAAATTAAACCTAACACCCATTGCTGAGTTTAAAACACTCATCAATATAAAATATGACAGTTTTGATTCTGCACTTCGCCATTCACCATTTTTGGTTGATGCCCGTGCGACCTCGGTTGAAACCGTTGACAGCAAAGTATTAAATCTTGCCCGCGAAGATATTATTTGGCATTCAGTATCGGACTTAATAACCGATGTACCAAATAAAAATATGCAAGGACTCAACATGGTTGAGTTTAATGCCGTATCACCACAAGACATAAAAGACAAAGTAGACACATTATGTAAATTATTAGATGAGTGTGTAGCTAACCAAACTAATGGCGTTATTGGCTATCAGTTAACCAGTGATAAAAGCGATATACTGAAAATTTATGCAATGCGTAAAAAATCTGTGGGTTTACTCGGTAATGTAAAAGGCAGCCAAAAACCTCTCGCGTTTGCCGAAGATACCGCCGTACCGCCTGAAAATTTAGCCGATTACATTGTTGAATTTAGAGCGCTACTCGATAGCCATAATTTACAATATGGTATGTTTGGCCATGTAGATGCCGGTGTATTACATGTTAGACCCGCGCTTGATATGTGCGATCCAGAACAAGAAAAATTACTGCGTACTATTTCAGACGAAGTAGTAAAACTCACCGCAAAATACGGTGGATTAATGTGGGGCGAGCATGGTAAAGGCTATAGAAGTGAATACGGTCCTGAATTTTTTGGTGAGCATTTATTTACGCAATTACGAAAAATAAAATCGGCGTTTGATCCTAATAATAAAATAAACCCCGGTAAAATATGTACGCCTATTGAAAGTAAAGACTCACTAGTTAGTGTTGATGGGCAGAAACGTTCTTACTTCGATAAGCAAATTTCTATTGATGTTAAAACCAGTTTTAACAATGCAATGACCTGTAATGGTAATGGCTTGTGTTTTAATTATGATCAAAACTCGCCAATGTGCCCGTCGTATAAAGTAACTGGCGATCGCCGTAATTCGCCAAAAGGTCGAGCAGGGCTAATGCGTGAATGGTTACGTCTTCAAGAGTCAAAAGATGTTAATTTACTTGAGGTAGAAAAAGAACTTAACAAAGGTGAAGTAATTACTTGGTGGGAGCGCTTTGTTCATAGCAGAGAGAAAAAACAAGGCGTTTACGATTTTTCACATGAAGTAAAAGCCTCAATGGATGAATGTTTAGCGTGTAAAGCGTGTACTACGGCTTGCCCAATAAAAGTAGATGTGCCAACTTTCCGTGCCCGTTTTTTAAATTATTATCACAGTTATTATGCCCGCCCACTCAAAGATTACTTAGTGGGTAATATAGAAAACAGTGCACCGTTAATGGCAAAATTTGCTAGGGTTATTAATCCAATTGTAAAAACATCATTAGTTAGTGGCCTCATTAAAAAAACGGTAGGCTATGTTGATACCCCTCAGCTAAGTATTCCTGCACTCAACAAACGTGTAAACAAAGCGCAAAAATTTAATTTAGAATTACTTAAAAAACTAAGTACCGATGAGCAAAATGATTATGTACTCATTGTTCAAGACCCATTCACCAGCTTTTACGAAGCAGAATTGGTTGAGAGTTTTATTACACTAATTACTCAGCTTGGAAAAAAACCAATGCTGTTACCCTTTAAACCCAATGGCAAACCTCAGCACGTGAAAGGTTTTTTGCATGAATTTAAGCTAACGGCAAAAAATGCTGCAGAGTTTTTAAATCAGCTTAATGATATTAATGCGCCGTTAGTTGGTTTAGATGCGTCGTTAGTGATGTGTTATCGCGATGAGTATAATACAATTTTAGAAAGTAACCGTGGCGATTTTAATGTGCAACTTGCGCATGAATGGTTAGAAACACAATCGTTCAGTGCTTTAAAAGCTAAACAAATAAATACTGAATTTACCTTATTAAGTCACTGTACCGAAACGACTGCATTACCAAAAGCAGCAAGTGTGTGGAAAAATATTTTTGATCAGCTTGGTTTAACATTAAACACCGCAAATACTGGGTGTTGTGGTATGGCCGGCACTTATGGTCATGAAGCACAAAACCAAGCAAACTCCAAAGCACTTTATGAAATGAGTTGGAAACCTATCGTTGATAAAAATAAACCTGAGCAACTTTTATCAACTGGCTTTTCATGTCGTAGCCAAGTAAAACGTTATGAAAAATTTAAGCCTAAGCATCCAATAGAGTTACTGGCAAAAGTACTTAGTTAATAATTTAACTAAGTAAGCTGTAAAATCAAAAGGCGCAACTTATTATTAAGTTACGCCTTTTTGTTTTTGTTTATATTTATTTAGTTTTTTTAGAAAAACTGTCTGCAATGGGTTTTGTACTAATACCATGAATAAAAACACTGAATAAAATTGTGGTCATAGCAATGGTCGCAATTTGAAATTTATTTTCTATTTGTGTATCAATAACCATTAAAGTAAAAACAATCGAAGCCAATCCTCGTGGCCCAAACCAAGCAAACGTTAAACGCTCTTTTATTTTTAATGACGTAAATTGCAATGACAACATAACAGGAATTATTCTGATCAGTGTTGTACTAAGTAGCGCATAAATTATTATTTCAGTATTTAATTTCGGGATCACTAAATAAGCACAAACAAAACCGAATAAACACCAAATCATTAAAGAGGAAAAGTCAGCTATATGCTCGGAGTCTTCAATCAGCTCTTTGTTTATTTTGGTGCTCGCGTATTTATCAAATAAAAGCCCCGCTACAAATACGGCAATAAATCCACTGCCATGAAAATATTGCGTAAGTGAAAATACAGCCATAGCAAAACCCAATAGTAAAAACGGGCTAGTGTTTTGGGCAAAGTAATGTCGCTTCATTGCAAAGTTTAAACACGGAATAAAAACAGCAATACTTGCAAATGCAATTAATAATGCAACTCCCAACTCTCTAGCAAATACACTTAACGTTTGTGTTGCAGTAATTGCAGATTCAGGATTTTTTGCGAGCAGAATAAATATTAAAAATATAGGCACACATAAGCCATCGTTTAAACCGCTTTCTGTATTAATACCTTCGCGTATTTTTTCAGGCACTTTTGTATTGCTTAATAATCCCTTACTTAAAGCCGCATCGGTTGGGGTTAATATAATTGCGATAAGTGCTGCTTGAATTAATGAAAGCTCAGCAAATAAAAATAACGCAGTAGCAATCCCGAGTAATAGCGTTAAAGGTAAGGCAACAAATAAAAGTAAACTTGGATATTGAAAACTATGCCTTAATACTCCTAATTTTGACTTTGCTGCATCGGTAAATAAAAAGATACTGAGCGTTAATTCTATAAAGGGTAGTAAAAACCGTAAGCCATTTTTAAAATTTTCACTTTCGTTTGGAGCTATCAATGCTAGCAGCATCCCCCCTATAACAAAAAACATCGGCCCGGTAATTTCTGTTTTTTCTAATTGGCGTAGTGTTATAGAATAAATTAAAAATAATGCACCAATAAAAGCAATAATTAAGTATTCCATTAAATCTTCCTTTTTATTCCAGATTTTGCCCGTTCTTTAATATTTGTTTGAATATATATTTGATCGGTTGTGGCTATTTTTGCGTGACCTAAATCTTCAGATAAATGCTTTAAAGGTCGAGTTTGTGCATCATGTGTTGCACCGGTATGTCGAAGCCAATGTGCAGTTGCCGCCTCTAATTGTTCCGCGTCATCTTTAAAGCCATCATCAAGTAATGACTGCTGAGCAATATCAAAACTTTGTTGTACTAAACGACGAATTTGTCTTACTGTCATACCACCTTGGCCACGAATTTTATGCACTAACGGGTCGGATTCGTCAACACGGGGCAGGGCAGGCAAACCACGGTATAACCGATAACGTTTTAAATACTCAAGAAAATCATCACTTAAAGTTACATCTCGTAATTTATTTCCCTTACCCATTATACGTAAAAACCAAAAGCCATCGTTATCTTGCCAAAAATGAGACATAACAGGTGACCATTGTGGACGTTCTGATAATTCTGATATACGTAAATATAATCCTTTTAAACAGGCGAGAGTAAAAAGGTTTCTTTCATATTCTGGTTTTTGTTCACACAGATCACGCGTTACACCAAATACGTATTCCCATTGAATATCGCTTAATGTATCGGGAATTTGTATTTGTGATTGTACAACCAAGTAGGGACTGTTTTTCTTAACAACAGGTACAAAGTTAGCGAAGGTTTTTTCTTCTAAAATAGCGAACTTGTAAAATACATTAAGTGCAGTAAACATTGCGGATAATGTTTGCTGACTCGCAATAGATTCTTTTTGCATGAAAGGGCGCCAATTTTGGTTTAACCGACGTACTCCTTGCTCATCTTTATAGCGCCACTGCACCGAAGTTGATGCCCACTTTTTATCCGGCTCGACCATAAAATCAACATACGCCTCAATGTCTTCACGCTTTAAATCGAATACTGATTTTTCAGCTATAAGCCATGACCACAAATAAAATCGTTCTAATTCATTGCGAAAACGACTATAAGTTGCTTCTGATTTTCGGCCATAAACATATAAAAATTGGTATAAAAAGTTAAGATCGGCCTTTGATTCAGTTACAGTCAAGCTGACTTGCTGTATAAAAGAGGCTAGTTCTGGATATTCTGATTGGAGTGTATTATCTTCAAGGTGAGCTATTTGATAACGTAATTGTTTTAATGTATCGACCAGAGCAACAAGCATAATAGTAAAATATATAAGAAAATAATAGACTTATAGATTAACCTTAAAGTCCGATACTGTCTATTGTATATAGTGTTCTTCACATGTACTTTTCTTTCAAGTTAATAAATATTACCTTTATATTACCTTTATATTTCCTTCAAAATAGATTAACTTTTTGATATTAAGAATAATTCAAGTTTAAGATGTCAACAGTTACCGTTATTGCAAAAATTATTACAGATAACACAGGCTCGTGGGTTAATGTTCCTGTAATTCTTACCGTCAAAGGTGACATTCCACTAATTACAGACTATTTTTTAATCTTAACCGCACAAGGTAAAAGTCGTTCCACTCTCATATCTTATGCAAGAGCCTTTAGACTATTTCTTGATTATATGGAAGCTAATAAAAATATATTTAGTGATCCTGACAGATTACTTACTTCATTCATTTTAAGGTTGAGAACTGGTACTTTAGATGAACAAGGGTTCGACCCTTCTGGTCTTTTTTGGGAGCCAAAGTCCTTTCTTAATACTAAAAATATTATTCGTTGTTTAGTCTCATTTCTAAATTGGTTAGAGCCAAAATGCACAAAAACCTATAAACTTATCCCAAATGATTTTCGTAGTGTTTTACTTTATTCCGCATGGTATAGGAAAAATATAAATGACTTTCTTGGACATACAAAGTCATTTAAAAAAAGCTTATTAAGCTACAGAGAAATGAATTACAGCTCAACAAGAACCCATTTATTAGTCGAAGGTGATGCAGTAGCTTTCCCTGAGGAAAAATTTAAAACTTTTTTCGTCGATGGTTTTTCAATTCAACGTGATTTAAGAATTTCGATAAGAGACAAGCTAATTTTACTGCTTATGCATGGAGGTGGCTTAAGAGAAAGTGAGGCCATGACTTTGTGGGTTTCAGATATTGAATTAGACCCTCTAAATAATAATTCTGCGCTTGTTAAGATATATAATGAAGAGCAAGGTGTTGCCCCTTATGGCTGGAAATCATACAAGGGTGGAAACTCCAGAAAATTATTCCTAAAAGAAAAATATGGTAGAATACCTCGTGTTTCTATGTTCAATACTGAACATTTAGGCTGGAAAGGTGGGACTATAGACCACAGAGATGGTTATATAATTGTTAATTGGTTCCCCTCATACTATGGCGAGATTTTTCTAAGTCTCTGGAAAGTTTACCATCAATATCGAGCCTCTATATTATGCAATCATCCCTATGCCTTTATTTCATTTCATCACAAATATTCCGGCTCACCTTATACATTAAATGCATTTCATCAAAACTATAAAAATGCATTAAAAAGAATTAATTTATTGCCCTCAAAGCATGAAGGTTATGATCCACATGGTCATAGACATAGCTATGGTCGGCGTTTACGACGAGCCAACGTAAATCCATTAATAATCAGAAGATGCATGCATCACAAATCGCTTGACTCTCAAACTCCATACACAGAGCCAAATTTCAACGAAATATCAAATACTTTAACTGCTGCTTCAGAAGCATTAGTTAAAGGTGAAAAACTATTAGATTTAAGTTGGGAAAACCTTACTAAATATGGTTTCAATGACATAGATCCTCATCAATACTTTTCAGGTGAAAATAAAAAATTTAAGGTATAAAATGATAAAAACAATTAAAAAAAATGACAATCGAAGTATAGATTTAGGCGCTGATCCATTTCTGTGTTGGTTTGCTATACTAAGTAAATCAAATCATGTTAGGAGCGTCCATGAATAATACTCAGTTTGCCAATCTTCAAACAAAACTAGAAGATCTAACTTTTGTTCAGTTGAAGCGTCTCCGACAGCACCTCGAAGAAATGATCTCTTCGAATCATGTAGGTAAAGCTATCGCTGTGCATGAGGAAGGCGTAGGCGAATGTGCCCATTGTGGTAGCGATGAGTTCACAAAATACGGAACAACAGCACGAGGGCAGCAGAGATACAAATGCAAAGCTTGTGTTCGAACGTTTAATTCACTTACAGGTACTCCGTTATCTGGCATGAAAAAACAAGATAAATGGCACCAGTATTCTGAAGGCATGTGGTTTACAGCCAAGATCAGAGAAGCAGCAAGTGAGCTAGGTATTAATGTTAAAACCGCTTGGCGTTGGCGTCATCAGTTATTATCTAAACCAAGACAAAGAAAGCCTTCAGAGCTTCATGGGATCATTGAAGCCGATGAAACCTTTATTAACGAGTCGTTCAAGGGTAAACGCAAGTTGGAAAGACCTCCACGTAAGCGTGGTGTTAAGAGCCATAACATACCTAAAGTACCAGTTATGCTTGCATTAGATCGCAACGGTGCTGTCACTCACTGCGTCTTGCAAAGAAACACAAGAGAAGAGCTGGAGAAATCACTAGCACCAGTATTAACACCTGAGAGTGTATTGTGTACCGATGGCAATTTGTCATATCAAACTATCGTTAAAAACCTTCCTTTTGAGCTTGATCATAAACGCCTTATAGCTATTGATAATCAAAGAGTTATAGATGGCATCTATCACATACAAACACTAAACAATTGGATGATGCGCTGGAAACAGTGGCTAAGGCAATTTAATGGGGTTGGCACAGATTATCTTGATAACTACATCGCTTGGTTTAGGCAAATGGAGCAGTCACAAGAAGACGATAGCTGGGTCGTTTTAGCACTATAAATATTTGGAGTTTTAATGAAGATACTTAAGATATTGATCATTGTTTTTATTACGTTTTTTATAGCTTCATTTGGTTACTTTAAAAAAGATGCCATTGCTTGCGAACTGATAGGGGTAACACACTTCAATGAAGTGTCACCAGATTTTTATGTTGACCAAAGTATCGACACTTCGAAACAAGTTGAGCTGTCTCATGCTGTAGAATCAGCATTTAAAAGGGTTTCGGATATCTATGGCACTCCCACTTCCAACCCTAGAATCATTGCTACAGCCGAAACAAAATATGCCAAGTTCGGATTTAACCCCACAGGTATGCAAAACTCTGGTTTATTTAGGGAATGTATATTTCTAGGCCCTAAAGGACTAAACACTGATGTAATAGCCCATGAACTTGTTCATGCAGAAGTCAGACACAGAACAAACCTGTTTGTTGAACTAACTCAATTACCTGCTTGGTTCATTGAAGGTACAGGGATCAAAGCAGATTACCGAAAGCCATTTTTATTAGAAAACATTGATGTGAAAAATGATGACGTAGATGAGATCAAATCGGTGTTTTACCTTAGTGACTTCCCAAACACCAAGGTAAAGTATTATCAAGCATCGCTAATCGCTGTAGAGCCGATGAACCCAAAGGACATGTATAGAGGCTTAGAAAGGTTGAACAATGGTGAACAGTTTGAGGACGTTTTTGACGAATTCTTTTAATTGTTGATTAATATTGAAATTTTATTCTATCAACACAGAAATGGATCACAGCCTAGATTTAACATTTAGCTGGGTATCTAAAGTTCTTGGCACTAAATGGCATTCTTGGGAGAAGCTTGCGAGTAAATGGATGGAGGTGCAAACAACGGCAATAGATGTAAAAAGAGTGGCTCTGACTTTTTTGTTAGAAAAATATCTTTTTATACATGCTCCCTATGCATCTAATATCGATGATTTTTTTAGAGGTTCAAATGGCCATGTATGTAGTTCAGATGAACTTATCGAAGTAATGAAAATATCAGGCATAAACGATCTGAACGAGCATTCAAGAAGACCAAACTACATAGTTGATTTTATTGACTTTGTTATCGAAAAGCATTTTACAGTCGCCGACCAAAACGATGTCCCAAAAAAAATGGTCGTTAACCCATTTATAAAGGTTAAATTTAAAAGTGTTCCTCTTGAAACAGTTCGCCAGCCACTTCCTTATAAATATATACTCAAGCTAAGAAATATAATTTCACCTCATACCGACAAAACAACTATACACGATGAAACATACCACGGTCTGTCATTCAAAGATTGGCTTTGGGCACAAGCTCAAACAGGAGTTCGTTCAGGAGCAAAGGGTGGTGATTGGTTCGAAGTACCTGAAAGTTTGATTGACAAAAATGATCCTGACTGTGTTTGGCGCCAAAGAAAAATCAAACCAAAAGGCGCTACTGATAAAGTAGTTATTCAAATGTGGTCTCCTGTTAGATCATTGGCATTATTGATAAAACTGCATTTACCACTGAGAACCTATCAAGTAAGAATGTTAGACTCTGGGGAGGATGATACTTGGAAATATGACAATAAATCTTGGATAGAAAATGAAAGCAAATTAATGAAGACTTCTAGCCCAAAATTGGTTGAAAAAGGTGTTTTTAGGAGAATATATGATCAATATACTTCAACTTATACAACAGGACTATTTATAAACACTAATAAAACCTCTGATGCTGAAGTTGACGCTGGCTATGTAATACCATGGAATCATCAAGAAGTTTTATATTGGCTTGAAAAACTTAGAAACTGGCAAAATAAATACAATCCAATACACAGACCATTACACTGCAAAGAACTTTCAAGAAAACACTTAGGCACGACTAAATCAGAACTTCAACTCAATACAATGGGGAATATGTGTTTTTTATTTCGAGACCCTACAGCTCATGGCGATGATAAGCTCAAACCTATTGATGCTGATTCCTTAAAACGCCTTTGGTACTCTTTATTATTAGAGCTCGAAAATAATCTATTTAGTGAAGGTGATACTCTTGAGAATGGAGAAAAACTCAGCTTAGTTGTCAATTATGAAAACGAAAAATTAAAAGGATCAACTACACATTTTCCTCCACATAGTTTAAGAGTAAGCCTAATTACAGCTTATTCAATGGATTCAAACGTACCTATCCCAGTAATATCTAAACTACTTGCGGGTCATTCAAGGCTAATTTCAACGATATATTATAACAAAATTTCACCGTCAGTTATGGCAGATAAAATGCAAGATGCAGAGGAGAGATTGATCGAAAACTCGGATAACTCACTTCGCTCATTTCTAAAAGATGCATCCATTAATCAAATTAAATGTAACGTTGTTTATAACAGTGAAGATAGTGTTGTAGCATCACTAGCAAATAGAAACCCTATAGGATGGGAAGAAAGAGCATATGGTATGTGCTTAGTAGGTGGAAATAATGTTCGCTCCGATGAAATGAGTACTCTAGGTGGATGCTGGAATGGTGGTGAACTTTTAATTAATAAAGCTAGGGCAATAGAAAGGGTATATGGAAAAGTACCAAATGGGCCAGAAAATTGCATTAGGTGTAGGTGGTTCATCACCGAAGCTGTTTATTTACCAAAACTAAATGCTTTATTTAATCAGTTAAGCTTCAAAGCTCATGAAGCGGCAAGCCTAGCATTAGATTTAGAAACAAAGTTAGAGAAGCTCAAAGACAGTAAGTTTATCGCTGAGCAAAACAATAAACCATTTTTAAAATTTGAAGAGATTCACTCATTTCAACGCAGGTATGAAAAACAAAAAGTTGAGTCTGACGAATATACTAAGGACTGGATATCATGTTTTGGCATCATATCTAAAATTATACAATTAGAAGAAAACCGAGACACTGATAATAATAGAAATAAATTAATAGCTTTAGGAAACACAACTGATGTAAATACGGCTTTGAAGTTCATTGAAACTAAATCTGAACTATTGCACCTATCATGCTTATGTGAGGATGCGGAAATATATCCAGATTTTATGGACACACTACAAAAAACTCCAGCATTAAAGCAACGTACAATTCAATTAAGTCGCATCTTACTCAAGCAGGGTAAAAAACCTATTTTCTTAGAAATGGGTGATAAAGAACAATTAATTGCGGGAAATGCAATGATAAGACAAATGGCGAAAATTGCCTCCCCAAATGATAAATTTGAAGGGTTTAGAATTGTTGCGGATTATCTTGAAGCCGAAAAATATCTCACTGACTCAAAATTATTAGATGCCGGGTATACTAATACAAATCACAAATATATTAACTTAACGTCTCATAAATGAGGTACAGAATGCAAGCAGACATAATAAAGCACCTAGATGAGAAGCTAGAGGCCCTAAAAGAAGGGAGAACAAAAAAGACCAGAGATACTCTTAATAAATTAAATTTAATTTTATCAAAATATTTTGAGCAAGGAGGTGTTGATTTTTCAATAACAAATATCGGAATGCTAAGCAATGAAAATGAGGGGCCAAGTTACGAAACGCTTCGTGCAACAAAAAATGTGCACTATAGAAAGCTAATTGGTTATTGGTCAGAATTAAGAAGCGAACAAAATCAACCGGTTGAACATAAAGGAAAATTACTACTTTCAGATAATGAGCTCTTAAATAAGATACCGGATATTGCGACTCGTGCTTACTTTGCAAGAATATTAACAGAAAGAAAGAAATTTAAAAACGAGCTAAACATCCTAAAAAATCAATCTGAAATAGTAATCGATAAGCGTAATCAATTTAATCAAACTGCAGACTCTATGCCTAATTTACAGCTAACTCAAAATGAGCTATCGGCCTTAACCTACGCCGTATCTGTCGAGTGTATGGAATTAAATGGTTGGTTGAAAACAGAAGTAGGTCAAGTGAAAGGTAGTGAATATCAAAATGAAGTATTCCCAAGAGGCTTTATACAAGCTTTGAATAAAGTAATTAAGGCTAATAAATAAGATAAAGTCAATGTACTATTTGTTAGGCTTTTTAGTAAAATTAGTTGAATAAGTGTGGTGATTACCAAGGGGTTATGTCGGTCTAATTACCGAGCGACTTTGACGTAAATAGCATACCAGCCAGTTTTTTCGCCCTATCACGAACGGTTTTATAGCTCGCTCTGCGCGATTGTTATCAATTTTAAGTCTGCCATCCTCTAAGTAACGCCGGAATTTTTCAAATTAATTTATCGCGTAGTTGATGGCTTTACCTAGCGCCATTTTGGGCGGGATTTTATCTTTGTGCTTGAGCAACCATTGGTATAACTCGTCAACAATGGATTTGGCTTTATGTAATTTAAGTGGTTTCAGGTTTAAATTTTCAGTAACATTTAAGTTGCTAATTTTAAAACTATTTTTATGCATGTTCTCGTAATATAATTTTATCCATTCTCGAACAAGTAAATTCTCGGTTATAGAGTAGTCTAAACAATTGTAATTCCTTTTGCCTATGTGTAAGTTAGTAATAATTAGATTATTAAAAACCGTATTTTGATAATTCTGGAAATTAACACATAGAGTTTTAACGGCAATTTTTAGTGATATGCTGTTAGGCATTTAGGGAAGTTATGGCGCGTCTTGATACTCGTTTAGAAGCTGAAGGTGCAGAGTTTTTAGCTTTAGGTCAGCTTTTGCTACATAAAATAGCAAGTTACAAAACTTATACTAATATGCCTGGTTATGATTTAGTTGCTACAAACCCAGAATCAAATAAATCAGCAATGGTGCAGGTGAAAAGCCGTTGGCGCACTGGAGCAAACGGCTTTCCAATTAAAAATTTTGATTGTGATTTTGTAGTTGTTGTTTTATTAAACCGTGGTTCAAAAGATGGCAAAAAAGAAATATTGCCGCCTAAATATTATGATTTTCCTGTTGCCGTAATTCAAAACGCGCCAAGAAGTGCTGATTGGGGTAAGGTAAGTTTAAAAACAATCCCTGACTTGGCAAACTATGAAGACCGTTGGGATTTAGTTGCAGAGTTTCTGAGCATAAAAAATGCCATACAAGCTGTTTAACAAGGACAAAATACAGTTGGCTTTTGCTCTTTCATCGCATAATTTTAGCCAACTTTATTTTACCCATTAACAGGGCTTTATTTCTTTGGAATCAAGAATTATGATTACCCCACCAACTGATAACCTATATAAGTTCATGTCCATATTTGGACTTGTTGTTGTCTTTTCGTCAGCAGCATTCTGGTGGAGCGCCTCTAATGAATATGATCAGTTTTTTGAGTCGAATGCAGAATACGTGAATAGCATATTTGAAGGTGGTAAGGCGTATGAGAAATTTGCAAAAAAAACTAATGAGGGTATAGCTATCTACAACAGTGTGGCTGGCGATCAGAGTCTCCTGTCAGAAGAACAAAAAAAAGAACTGGACAAAATACTTATCGAATCTGAAAAATTAAGCAAAGAGGCTGATGCGATAATAAATTCAAATCCAGCAACAAGAATTGCTATGAATACTAGAACAGCCAAATATGATATGGCTAAGTACATAAGCTTTTCTGGAATATTTATTGGAGTGCTAGTTTCGGTGTTTGGATTTTATCTATGGCATACAAGACTGCAAAAATACATTGATCAATTGCATAAGAGTAATACGGCATAACAAACAAAGGCAGCAACGCTAACGCGTGCCGCTGCTTTGGGCGTTACCGAATAAATACTCTAACTTGCTTTTGTCCAGAGGCGGGTTATGTATTTAACTCGCCTTTGCCCCAAAGTGAGTTAACATAAATACCCTAAGGGCAGGTTTAATATTAAATAGCTCTATCGTTTTCTTAGCGAGTGTTAAGTGGCATGTAAGTAGTCTCGAAAAGCATCAGATATAGAAAATTCATGCAAAAGTGAAGTATTGAGTGCTCCTATTCTTAATGGCTCAGATATCTCTTCCCAAGCAGAGGATATTGATTTTAAGTAGGGCTTATCTTCTTTCCTATTAATTAGTCCTTTGATCTGTTCGGCTTGGATTGGGGTGTTTCTCATTACTTTTCGACTATCGATCAGGATGGTAATTTTGAGCAAGTCGAAAACCCCCGTTACCTCAGAAACAGCAAAGAGCGATTAACCTCTTTACAACGTGACCTCGCGTTAGCGAAAAAAGGCACTCGCACCCAGCGAAAATTAAAGCATCAAATAGCCAAACTCCACCAGAAAATCGCCCGTCAAAGACTCGATTTTACTCATAAAGAAACTGCAAAATTAGTTGAAGTGGCGGCATTGATCGCCACCGAAAAACTCACCGTTAAGAACATGACTCGCAGTGCCAAAGGTACTGTCGAGAAAAACGGAAAAATGGTGAAACAAAAGGCTGGTCTGAATCGGGAAATTCTGAACACCGCGCCAGCCATGACTCTTAATTTGCTGCGATACAAAGCGGAAGAAGCTAGTAGCGAATTTGTTGAAGTACCAACAAAGCAAGTTAAGCCAAGTCAAACCTGCCCAGACTGCGGAGCTAAGAAGAAGAAATTCTTAGCAGACCGCTGGCACTCATGCGAATGTGGTTGTGAGAAGCCCCGCGATGTAGCCAGTGCGCAAGTTAACTTAAACTGGGCGTTAGGTATTCAGGCTGGGAACCAGCCTAAAAAGGTAGCTTAGGCTTTCTTTTTGAAACTCCTTCAAAACGCGCAGCGTTTAGTGGGAGTTGTTCATACAAATGACGAATGTTAGCCGATAGATACAAGTTAAGGTGAGCGCGCACAGTGAAATTGTGTTCTTCTTACAATTTTAAGTGTGTAAATAATTTAAAATACCACAGTCCCTAATGGTTTTGTCTTGGTCACACGATGACGCCATATTTTCGAGTGATGACTTTAATACGTTTAGCTCTTCAATGCGAATAATGACGTCTGATAAATGCTTAGCTATTAACGTATTGATATTTGAACAGCTCTGATCTGGCCTCGAACGACTGTCCATTAGCGTTTTTACTTCCATGATAGACATATCTAATGAACGACACTGTTTGATAAACAGGAGTTGTTCAATAGTCCCCTTGTCGTAGACACGATAATTTCCACTTGAGCGCTTAAGCTCAGGCAAGAGCCCCTTCTTTTCATAAAAACGAATGGTCTGAATACTACAACCTGTCGTCTTTGCGACATCACCAATTTTCATTTTTTTCTCCTAACCGTTGACTCTATACCAAGTATAGACTTTATACTCATACTATTCAT
>Ga0209349_1000034_pt1 | contig 99382 bp, 128 predicted proteins | sample ETNvirnome_2_130_FD_184067 | JGI IMG/M metagenome (GOLD analysis project Ga0209349, IMG submission 184067) | Marine viral communities from the Pacific Ocean - ETNP_2_130 (SPAdes) (version 2) | ecosystem: Environmental > Aquatic > Marine > Oceanic | place: Pacific Ocean | collected 2013-06-22
AATACAAACTATTATAGACAGAGGATATAAGAACTTATTCTATATGTCAAAAGATTTACAAGTTGTTGATGTAGAACATCAAATGGTATCAAATAAGTACAGAAATCAAGACAAAAATATGGTACCAGGATTTTCAACAACAGTAAAAACAAGACCATTGATTATAGCGAAGATGGAAGAATACACTCGTGAAAAGATGGTAAAAATAAAATCACCGCGACTGATTGAAGAATTATTTACATTTATATATCATAATTCAAAACCAGAAGCGATGCAAGGTTACAACGATGATTTGGTTATGTCATATTCAATAGCATTGTGGGTAAGAGATACTGCACTACGATTGAAAACTGATAAAGACAATCACCAAAGAGCTCTGATGGATTCTATGTTGAATATGAACGGAAACACAGATTTTAGTTCCGGTTTTCAATTTGGTAAAGCTGGAGGCCCGAAAGAAAATCCATATGAAATGGATTTGAGGAATGGTGAAAAAGAAGACCTATCATGGTTAATTAAATAAGAGGTAAAAATGGCACAAAATGAAAATATATTAACAAGATTAGGAAAGCTTTTTCAATCAAACATAATTGTTAGAAAAACTGATGACGGACAGTTAAAAGTTAAAGATGTAGATTTCGGTCAATCAACAACATTAGTAAATAACTTTGTTGATAGATATAATAGACTTTTACAAGGTAATCCTAAACAAATGGGTTGGGCTGGTAAAGAGAACCAACGAAACGCATACGAAGTCGCACGAAATCAACTATTCAGAGATTATGAACTTATGGATGCAGATCCAATCATATCATCAGCACTTGACATCTATTCAGATGAATCAACGATTGATAACATTGAAGGACAAATACTTAAAATTAAAACAGATAATTCTAAAGTTCACGACATTTTACATAACTTATTTTATGATATAATCAATATTGAATTTAACCTATGGTCTTGGATGAGAAACTTAACAAAATATGGTGATTTCTTTTTATCGTTAGATATAGTAGATAAATATGGTATTGTTAATGTAAAACCACTATCGACATATGGTGTGTTTAGACTTGAAGACCACGACCCGGAAAATCCTAAATTAGTTCAATTTGAAATCGAAGAAGGTGGGAATAAAGAGGTAAAAGAAAATTATGAAGTAGCACATTTCAGATTAGTATCAGATTCTAATTTCTTACCATATGGTAAATCAATGTTAGAAGGCGCTCGTAGAGTATTCAAACAATTAACTCTTATGGAAGATGCTATGTTAATTCATCGTATTATGAGAGCACCAGAAAAAAGAATCTTCAAAGTAGATATTGGTAATATTCCACCAAACGAAGTAGAAAACTTTATGAATAAAATTATCGGTAAGATGAAGAAGATTCCAGTGATTGACCAAAATACAGGTGATTACAACTTACGATACAATATTGAATCAACAACAGAAGATTATTATCTTCCAGTTCGTGGTTCGGATAGTGGAACTCAAATAGAAACGCTACAAGGATTGACAAACGAAGGTGCTATTGATGATATTGAATATTTAAGAAACAAATTACATGCAGCACTAAAAGTTCCAAAAGCTTTCTTGGGATACGAGGAAAATGTTGGTAGTAAAGCTACATTAGCAGCAGAAGATGTTAGATTCGCAAGAACAATTGAAAGACTACAAAAGATTGTTGTAGCTGAATTATCAAAAATTGCTATCATTCATCTATACTCACAAGGATTTGAAGACGCAGAACTTATCAACTTTGATTTAGAATTACAGAATCCATCTATGATTCACGAACAAGAAAAACTTGAATTATTATCACAACAAGTTGATATTGCTAATAGTTTAATTGAAAATAAACTCTTATCTCGTGAATGGATTTATGACCACATATTTGAATTTAATCAAGGTGATAAAGAAAAAGTATTTGAGGGTATCATTGAGGATAGAAAACAAAACTTTAGATTTGAACAAATTGAAACAGAAGGTAACGACCCAGCAGAATCTGGTGAAGTCGCTGATGATGAAGACGATTTAGAAATGGCTAGACGAGGTGAGCACGGTGGTGATAGACGAAGTGGAACTGGTAAAAAAGAATATGGAAATGAATATGATGTCGATGATGTAAAAGACGCAATCAAATATCAAAGAGAACGATATGGTAAGAGAGATTTCAAACATGGAAGTCCACTAGCACCAGGAAAAGGAGCTACAATAGTTAAGTCAGAAAACTTTTTAAACCAATTAAAACAACGATTTAGTAAGAACACTAAAAATAAGAGTATTTTAAGTGAAGAAAACATAATTGAAGAAGAAACAAGTGAATAAATATATGATAAACTATAAAAACTTTATATTTATATATGAAAAACTATACATTGTTGGAATCCAAATAAATGGAGATTAAGTATGCGTAAAATAAAGCATAATAAGCTGCGTAACACCGGCTTATTGTTTGAATTTTTACTACGACAAATTACTTCTGATGTCTTGAATAAGATAGACGGAAGTAAAGCAGTTGCCATAGTAAAGAAAAAATTCAATGAAAACACAGAGTTGGGAAAAGAACTAGCCTTATACAATATTATTATAAACAAGAAGTTTAATGATGATAGAAAGGCTGATTATTTTATAAATGAAGTTATTAACGAAAGACATAAGTTAAACAACGCTTCATTAAGACGAGAAAAATATAATCTAATAAAAACAATTAGTGAACACTATGACTTACAAAAGTTCATATCTTCAAAAGTTGATAATTATAAGATTTATGCATCTGCATTTAAACTATTTGAACATTCTACTGCGTTATCACCTGATGAGAAAACTGAATCTCACTTTAATCTTGTTGAACATATAACAACAACGAGTGAAATTAAATTATCAGAAACAATGACTGCTCTTCCAGATGATGAGGATTTGAGAATATTAACATATAGAACTTTGTTAGAAAAGTTCAATCAAAAATATTCTAATCTAAATACACCACAAAAGAACTTACTTAAAGCTTATATCAACAATGTATCCAATACCAACTCACTTAAAGAGTATATCGAAAGTGAAATCCCCAACATTAAAAAAGAACTTAAAGATAACTCGAAAAATCTTAAAGATAAAGTAGTTAAAATTAAGTTAAAAGAAGCTATCAATTCTGTTGATAAGTTTTGTGATGTTGGAAATTCACAAAGTGTTAAAGATAGTGCTGTAGTTCAGTTAATGAGATATTACGAACTTATTAAAGAGTTGAAGAAAAGTGACCGAAAGTAAGTTAAGAGAATTAATTAAATCGGTTCTTCGTGAATTACAACAAGAAGAATTAGAAGAAATAACTGTAACTGATAATGTTGACGGTTATGAAACACCATTTGCTTTTACTGGTAAAAAAGGAAAGAAAAAGAAGAAACAGGTAGCTACAAATAGCACTGGATATAAACCAGTAAATGAAGCTTTAGATAAAAAAGATTTAGAAGTAATTAGAAAATTAATTAAAGATGTCATAGGCGATGTATATCGTGATATATGGCTTAAACGAAACGCATGGAAGTAGGAGAATAAACAATGTCTTATATACAGGACCCGAATAATTCAAAAAAACAAGTAGCTAAAGGTATAACTTATCCAAGTACGAGTTTTATACCTGTATTTTCTACAGACGCTGCAGCTCAAGTTGCTAAACCAGCAAAAGGTACAATGACTTATAGTACACAACAAACTCATGGAAGAATTTATATTTATGACGGTAGTGCTTGGGGTTATCTGAATTTAGATGCATAGGGAGATAAATAAAATGTCAAAACAAATATTAGTAGATTATATACCATTTGAAATATCACCGGAACAAATCAATGAATCCATTAAGAATAATGGAAAACTTGTTGTTAAAGGTGTATTACAAAGAGCAGAATCTAAAAATCAAAATGGTAGAGTATATCCTCGTGAAACTCTTGTACGAGAAGCTGGAAAATATGCAAAAACTCAAATTAAAGAACGAAGAGCATTAGGTGAACTTGACCATCCTGATTCGTCTGTGGTCAATCTAAACAATGTATCACATAACATTATGGAAATGCATTGGAATGGTGATGATTTAGTTGGAACTGTTGAAGTATTAGGAACTCCTTCTGGAAACATCTTAAAAGAATTATTTAAAAGTGGTATCAAACTTGGTATCTCATCTCGTGGGTTAGGTTCAGTTGAAGAACTTGATGAGGTAGATGAAAAGGGAACACCAACAGTTAAAGTTAAAGATGATTTTGAGTTAATCGCATTTGATTTTGTATCAAATCCATCAACTCACGGAGCTTTTCTATCACCAGCAAACGAAGGTATAATTAACGAAGGTGTAGGAACACGAAATGGTACTTGTACACACGATTGTAAAATTGAGAGTATCATCAACGATATTTTCCGAGGAGAGTAAGAATGAAATACAGAGATATGTTAGGATTTCCAAAGAAACAACCAAAGAAAAAGGTTGTTAAAAAACGTAAACCATCTATTACTGACGGTTTAAAAAAACAATTTGGTGATACAATTAATGAAGGTCCTGCGTATGATTATGGGAGAGTAACATCACAAATAGAAAAGTCATATAAAAAATATTGGGATGATGTAAAAGACTTACAGAAAATTTTAGATAAAAAGGGTTTGAAAAAAGAAGCAAGTTTGCTTAACAAAGAATATTCAAAAAAAGTATTAGGATTTCACGGATGGTTTCGTGGGTTTATGGATAAATTACTATAATGCCATTCAAATCTGAAAAACAGAGAAAATGGATGCACATAAATGAACCTGAAATGGCTAAAAAGTGGGAAAAGAAGAAAAAAAGAGAAGGTGACTGACCTGATGAAGAAGAACTTCAGGCTGAAGCAGCAAAAAGAGATTATAAGGATGAATACAAGAAATTTCAATCATCTGACAAATCAAAGAAGTACAGAGCAGAATTAAATAAGTACAATCGACAAAAAGGAACTTATGGGAATGGTGATAAGAAAGACGCATCACATAAAGGTGGAAAAATCGCAGGGTTTGAGGAACAATCTAAAAATCGAGGGCGTAGGGAGAAAAGTAGATTGAAAAAAGAACAAAAATTACGAGAAATAATCCGAAAGATGATAGTGGACGAAGGTTTCGCCGGTGGTCTTAAAAAAGAACAACGAAAGAAATTTGACAACCACCGAAGAAAACAATCAGAGGTTCTTGGATATAAACTAACTGGTGTGAATGATGTAAAAACTGAAATTGATGATGCTACTATTAAAGAAGGAAAACTTTCAGAAGGAAATCCATATGGACTTACTTATAAAAAAGGTAAGACAGTTACAGTTACACATAAAACATCTGGTAAAGAATTAGTTATTGTAGATAAACCAGCAGTAAGAAAAGAATATGAAAAGATAGGATTTTTTGCAGAAGGGAAACTTACAGAAAAAGCAAACACATTACCACCATTTGAAATTGCTAAAAGAATGATGAAAAGTAAGTATTGGCAAAAAGCTGGTAAGGGTTTTGAAAAGAAGGTCATTAGAAAATTTAGAGGTAGAGGTGTATCAGAAAAAGCATTAGATAAATGGTTACCAGATTATATAGATGGTGGAGAAATATCAGCTTTATTTGAAGGAAAATTGAATGATGGTAAGTTTTCAAAACAACAAATGAATCAGTTAAAATCGGCGTATGGAACTCTTAATAAAATGAATCCATCTTCACCTACCTATAAGAAATTTATTAAGTTTTTAGAGAAGCTACCTAAAGACCAATTGAAACAATTATCGGCCGCTGATATAAAATTTGTATCAATGTTAGCAAAGAATAGAATTAAAGGTGAATCCATAAATGAAGCAAAAGAAACTATATTTCATATAGCTGCAAGAGTATTAAAAAATAAACAGAATGAGAAATGGAAAGGTGTAAGAATAGATTTACAATCAGCAAATTTATTAGTTAAAGTATTTCAAAAAGTAAATACAAAAACGAAACAAATATTAATAGATTTAGGTAATAAAGATGCAAAACAATTAATGAACACTTTATGGGCAGTGGCTAGATAGGAGATAATATGAAACTAACCGACATATTAAAACAATCTGGAATTGAAATGGGTAAACTATACACAGATAAAGATAGACCACCATTTAAAGTAAACGAGGCATCAGACAAAATACAAGTTCAAGGTGTTGGTGTATATCCTTATGATACATTAAAGAAAAAAGTCCAAAAGATGTCTATTGACTTATTGAAGAACGCAAAGAAAGGTGAATGGAAGAAATCATCAAGAAATGGTATTAGAGCTTTTGCTGAAATGTGGGATGCATTGGCAAAGTATGAGGAGAAAAATAAATGAAACTAACAGAATCAAAATTAAGAGAAATGATAAGAGAAGAATTGTTGAATGAAGCAGCAAGTTCTTATAAAAAAGTTTTTGATTATGATACGCATGACCCATCACAAGCTTGTCGTTCATTCTCATCATTGTTTGATGGTGCAGATTGTGGATATAGTGAAAGTGGTGATAGCTATGGTTGGAATGATGATACTAATTGGCTAAAAGCTACAGCAGAATATCATAAAGAAATGTTTAAAATTGTTGATGGATATATAACCGCAGAGAAAAAAGCTATGACCTTTTGGAAAACACAAGAAAAGATTTTTAAGAAATGGCGTAAAACTGATGGAAGTAAGTGGGGTTCATAAAGTGAAACTAACCAAATCAAAACTCAAAGAAATCATTAAAGAAGAACTTAAAGAATTTAGAACTGGTAAAGTGGGTTCAGGCAAACCAGAAGTTAATGAGTATGTTAGAGATGGTGGTATGTTTGGAAAAATAGTTCATATTGATAAAATGATGGGTAAGAAGTATGTATTCGTAGAACTTCAAAAACCAAAAAGTAGAGGATGGATGACATATCTTATGAACAATTTAAAAGCTACCAAAAATAGAAATGTTGGTAAAGTAATTTGGGGAGTAAAATAAGATGAAACTAACTAAATCAAAATTAAGAGAAATGATTAGAGAAGAACTATTAGTAGAAGCAAAATCAGAAAAAGTATATATGTTAAACGGTATGTTATGGTTATCTTATTCACCAGATAGTGGTCAAACAACAAGAGTTAGAGGTAGAGGGTGGATTACAGACCAATCGGGTAGTAAGAATTTTGATTCTGGCGTAAAAGGATTTGTAAAATGGTCAAAAACTCAAAAGGCAATAAAGAAAAAAACAGCAAGTAACGGAAGTAAAGTATCATTGTTCAAGATTCCAGAATATTCTGGTGGTAGTGCAAAAGAATATACAATATGGGGTGGTGATGAAAAACCAAAGAAATGGGTTTATCTATTAGTTTCAATTGGTAAGAAAATAAATGTAATTTCAGTATTTCATTCAAAAGCTGAAGCGATGTCTTGGATAGGATATACAGCATGAAACTAACCAAATCAAAATTAAAAGAAATTATTAAAGAAGAAATTCAAAATTTGAATGAATTTGGTATTGGATTCACTCCAGATGATGTTGATATCGAATCAACTTATATAGCACCAGAGAGAAATGAAAAAGAACCAATGAAAGCATTTTTTCAAAAATATTCATCAAAGGAGGCTCAAAAAATTGTAGAAGGTGGTATCAAAGATTATGTGAAACTTTTGAGAAAAGCACAACAAAAAATTATAGGTGAATGGATGAGGGGAGCTAAAGCAGGAGCATTTGATTATTTTGATTTAGTTAGAGGTTTCCATTATGGTGATGCAAAAAGAGCTCACATTTATGAATTAGAATTTTTAAGAAAGATGTTGTTGAAAGACAAGATAGAAGATAGATTTAGAGCCTATTTTAAAGGCAAAAAGGGTAAATCAAGACCCAAGAAACCATTTGGTGATTAAAGAGGAATTTTTATGGCTACCAATAAACAAATATATGAAACATTACAATCGATAGATAAAAATTTACCGGATAATAATATTTATAAGCGTAGTATAGTAAACATACAGAGTATTAGTTACAATCAAAGTGTTATGAGCAGTGATATTAAAGAGATTCGTAGAGCTTGTGGAGACAGGAGATTTGGTTGTGGCAATAACAAATAAGGAAATACTTGAAGCCGTTGAAATAATTAAGAGTAAATTACCCAATGGTGAATTAACTTTATTAAAAAAGTCCATTGAGGATTTACAAGAAGGACAACACGAACTTAAAGACGACATTCGTGATTTGAAACGACAATTACTTGACCCTGATGACGGTGTTGTTGTAAGAGTTAATAGAAATAGTGATTTCAGACGAGAAAGAGAAAGAAGAATGCCGGAGTTTGAATCCGCATTATCTAAATTTAGAAATGTGATGGCTTGGAAAGAAGGTGTAACAAGGGCATTATGGATTGTATTTTCAGCATTAGCTGGTTTAATTGGTAAAATATTATTTTGGGATAGATAATTATGAGTTTTATTGAACAAAGTGAAAAAAATTATAATATTCCTTTTAAAGAAGAGAAGAAACCAGTACCTCTTTTAAAAGAAGTAACTATAGTTGATATAGTAAATAAAATTGATATTTCGAAAGCAGATATAAGTTTTATTGAAGAAAGTAAACAAAATGCAAAAAAGTATAATTCTTCTTCAAAAAAGATAAAAAAATCAGTACCTCTTTTAAAAGAAGTACCCACAGAGATTGATATAGTTGGTGAAAATAATAGTTTAGAAATGAATATAAGTTTTATTGAAGAAAGTAAACAAAATACAAAAAAGTATAATTCTTCTTTTAAGAAAAGAAAGAAATCAGTACCTCTTTTAAAAGAAGTATCTGGTGGTTCAGTAGCTGGATTCACAGGTAGACCTGGTAGAGATATAGACGCAGTATTTGCTGGTGGATTTCATCCTGATTCTGGTCATGGTAGTAAAAATTTAGAACTACTTAAAAAACAAATTGAAGATAGAATACAAAAGTTAAAAGACACAGATAGTTTTGAAGCTAACCCTGTCGGTGGGTGGTATGATATAGATACAGAAACTAATAGATTAGCTTTTGAAGAATTAATTACGATTGCGGATATGGTAAAACTATATAATGATGAAAACACACCACCACAAGATACTGAATGGAAGTCAACTGGGTGGGAATATAATTTTGATGATATTTATATACATATAGATAATGAAGAAGATTTTATTAACCAAAGTGAAATAAATATGGAAAAGGTTGGTGTTGATATTAAATATGATGATATTATACCAACATATGATAAAGAAGATTTTATTAACAAAAGTACAACAAATTGGAAATTAGTAGGGAGAAAATAATGAAGATAAAAAAATCAAGATTAATAGAAATCATACGAGAAGAAATCCAAGATTTCAAAACAGAACAAAATCTTAGAAAACAGATTAGAGAATTTACATCCAGTGCTACGGTGAAAGGTGCAAAACGTGGTGGTTTTGTATCAAAATCTACCAAAGCTAAAGATTCTGCATATACACAGAAAGTAGCCGATGTAAAAACTAAATCATCTGCTTACGACACCGCAAAATCTGCATATAAAGCAGCACTCGCCGACTATGAATCAAAATTATCAGATTATACTACCAAATCTTCTGCGTACGATACTAAAGCGGCTACATATACTACTAAAGATAGTGCGTATGATACCAAAGCTGCTGATTATACAACTAAATCAGCCAATGCTCCAGCTAAAACTATTACAACCCAAAAGACAACATCAGATTTAACAAAATGGACTCATCCTCAATCTAAAGTAACAACAACATTAGGTAAAGGAGCAAAACAACCAGAATCCGGTTGGGCTTATACACAAGCAGCTGCTGACCCATCAAAATGGACTCATGCATACTCTGGTAAAGTAACAAATCTTCAAAAAGGTCAAAAAACACCAGAATTTAATTGGTCAGTAAGTGATGGAAAGTCAAAATCTGCAGAGGCTGGTAGTCAAAAAGACTATGATAAAGCTCGTGAGAAGGCATCAGCAACCCGCCAAACAATAACTGACCCCAAAAAATCAGTAAGTTCATATCTTCCATTAGATAAAACAAATCCTGGAAGCGTAGCGTTTGGTTCAGGTACGAAAGCACAACGAGATGCAGCTATAAAAGCAGGAGGTGCACTCGGCCAATCTAAATTTAGTGACCCTAAAGCAACAACAAACCCAACAACAACTACGAATGTTACAAGTACAAATCCAGCTTACACAAGTTGGGCAAGTACGAGAGCTACAGCATTGACTGCGAAACAAGCAGCAGCAGCTGAAAGAGCCACAGCTGTAGCACAACGAGATACAGCGGCAGCTGAAAAAGAAGTTGCTCAAGCACAACGAGATGCAGCGGCTGCACTTAAAGCTTTGAAACTATCAACTCAAGCATCAACAGAAGCAGAAAAGACACGAGCTACAAAAGCAAGAACAACTGCATTGACAGATTTAGAAAAGGCAAAGGCCTCTGATTTACGAGCTACAGTTCCAAAAGAAGCACCACCATCTGGAATGGGAGCAGGAGCTGGTTGGGGCAAAGGAAAATCAGCAGGAACTGGTAGAGGCAAGGCATCTGGTCCGGGTAAAGGAAAAGCATCTGGTAAAGGTAAAGGAAAAGGAAAAGGTAAGGGTAAAAAGGGAAAAGACGAGAAATAAAAATTTAATTAACATAGTGGAGACACAAAATGAGTAAAATAAAACTGAAAAATATATTAAGTGAAGCGTTTGAAGATGTTGAACCGAAGATTGACAGACATCAAGTGTCTGAAAATGTTAAAAACTTTGGTCACATTGGAAAATCACTTTATAATAATAATAACATAGTAGAGATTGCTAAACAACTATCTAGTATTGCTGAATCAGCACATTCTCATATTCTTGGTGAGCAAGATGATTGGTTCGATAAAGTTTCAGTCAATAAGAATATGAAATCACTAAAGGGTAGTGTTGTAGAATTTCAGAAAACTGCTAAGGAAGCACATATGTTGAATCAAAGACTAACAGGTCTTTATGAAGATATAGGTCATGTCTTAAATCGGTACTACGAGATTGACGAAGGTTTAGATGCTGTTGGTAAAGAAGATGACGACATTGATAATGATGGTGATTCTGATGATAGTGATGAATATCTACAAAAGAAACGAGATGCCATCTCAAAAGCAGTTAAATCAACAAAAGAATCATTGGACAGACGACCAAAGAAAAGATTAAAAGATATTGGAAATGTCGTAAGTGGTATTCCTTCACTTGGGGATATGATTAAGAAGAAGTAATATATGTTCTACGATGAAGAACTATTTTGGTTAAATTTCGGTGATATAATCACAAACATTGTTACAATAACGGTTATAACGGGGGAAGCGGGTTTAGTTATATGGTTATTGTTCAAATGGTTGAAGAAGAATTTAAACTGGTCCCCCGTAGTAAATATTGGGGGGTTATCAAAAAGTAAATTATTTGGTAATTCCCCAATTGAAATGGTTGAAGAAAAGAAAGTGAAAAAAGATTTAGGTCCAATCGAAGTGGACATTAAGAAACAAATTACGATTGTAGATGCTGATGTATCAGATTTGAAATCGGATGAAGTCAACAAGGGTAAAGTAAAAACCCAAAAAGATAAACTGAGGAGTTTGAGAAGATGAAAAAATTAAAAGACTTATTAAAAGAATCGTTTGTATGGGAACGAGAGTTTGGTGAAAAACTCCCAACAATCGCAGATACAACAGCTAGATACACCGCTAAACAAGAAGGAAAACTTAATGAAGCTATGTCTAAAGAAAAAATAGATGTTGAAATAATAGCCAAAAAAATGGAAAAAGATAAAACCTTCTTCGGACCAGGATGGGCTAAAGCTATCCGTAAACAATATAAAAAAGGTGTATCGGAATACGATTTACAGATGGATTTACCTGATTATATTTCGGGTGGAGCAATATTTGATTTATTTAGAAAATAATTAATAGGAGAATAACAAAATGAAACTAACAAAATCAAAACTTAAAAAAATCATAAGAGAAGAACTTATGAATGAAGGTATTAGAGATGAATATAAACAATTTCAATCAGAAGTAAATACAACAGAATCAGGTTGGAAAAAGAGAATGTCTGAATTAGATGCAAAACAAACAAGTATAAATTCAGTTAAACAAGCACAAACAGCAATATCTGAAATACTTGAATATTTTAAGAAAACACCTGTATCTGAAGCATTGGGAACTGTTAAAAAAACACATGTTAAGAAGTTTGCAAAAGCTTTGGGTGTGATGGAAAGTATATTAGAAGATACAACTGGTTGGTTAGACGAAAATAAATAAGAGGTAATTATGGCTAAAGGTTTAGATTGCGGAACAAGTTATTACATAACCGCAGAAGAAAATAGTATAAAAAAACAACGAAATGTCTTCCTGACAGTAGATGGTGACGCAGCACAAGTGAAAAGAATGTTGAAGCGTCAGTCAATACCATTCGTTGAAAAAGCGGGTAAAGTTCACATTGTTGGACAACACGCATTTAACTATGCTCAAATCTTTTCGACAACAGAATTAAAAAGACCAATGTCGAGTGGATTATTGAATCCAAAAGAGAAAGATGCATTACCAGTATTGAACGCAATCATCGGTGAATTGTTAGGAAAAGCTAAAACAGATGAAATATGTGTATATTGTGTTCCAGCAAAACCAATTGACCAAACGAGAGAAGTATCATATCACGAAGATGTATTACAACAAATTATTGCGGGGTATGGATATGATGTTAAAGTGATTGAAGAAAGTATCGCATTAGCTTATGAAGGTTTGGTAGATAATGACTTAACTGGTATCGCTATTTCGATGGGCGCTGGTATGTGTAATATATGTGTGATGTATCAAGGGATGTCATCACTATCATTTTCAGTAGCTAGAGGTGGAGACTGGGTTGATACGAATGTAGCAGCCGATTGTGGTTGTTCAATTGCCAAAGTAACAGCACTTAAAGAAAATTCAAACTTGTTAGATTTAACAAAGAGTGCAATCAATGATATTTATCAAGAAGGTTCAGACGAATATAACATTATCAACGCTATTCGTTCTTATTATGGAGCATTGATAAATTACTTACTCACAAACTTGGCACATCAGTTTAACAATGCAGAAAGTGTTCCAAACTTTCCAGAAGCAATTCCAATTGTATTCGGTGGTGGAACGGCATTGGTTAAAGGATTTATGGATGTAGTAGGGGAACAATTTAATCAAGATGAGTTTCCAATTCAGATAAAAGAATTTACATTAGTTGAGGATGCTCATACAGCCGTTGCAAGAGGTTGTTTGAGTGAAGCCCAACTCATTCAGGAGGAAAAGGATGAAACTGACGAAGAATAAATTAAAAGAGATTATTAAGGAAGAGTTTTTAAATGAATTACACTATACTCCAGAAGATAAAGTTGGTTTTGTCTTGGCAGATTTATTTAATGAGTTAGAAGATAATGTAAAGAAATTAAATAAAGATAAAGCCGTGAAGTGGGGTAAAAAATATCATAAGAGTGCTAGAAAATTAATAGAAATACTTACACTTCTTAATAAGAACATAAAAAGGATTAGATAATGAAGAGAACAACAGTTAAAGAAATCAAAAAGTGGTTCAAAACTCTTGAAGAGAACAGATATAAGAAAACTTATAATTCTGATGCTCGTAGAGTTGCTTGGATGGTAAACAATGAAGGTGTTGATTTATCTGAAATGCCTGAAACAATGAGAAAGAAATGGGTTAAAGCAGAATACAAAAGAGAAAGATATATGGCAAATAAATTTTTAGAAGGTATGAACCAGAATGAAAGTATTGAAGATAAAATAAGACAAACTATCAGAGAAACAATTAAAGATTTGATGGAAGCTAAAAGAAAACAATTACAAATACCTATCATTGATAAATTAAAAGTTAATAAGATACTGGCTAAACTTAGATTAAAAATTGGTAAAGATTATGATATAGGTGTAGGTAAAGGCGCAACATTTATATTAGATGTAGATGGTAAACACCTAGATAAGGTAATTGGAATGTTTATGAAAAATAGAATACAAGTGAGAGGTTAATATGGCAAGAAAACAAAAACCATTAACTGGTTTAAAGGTAGATGTAAGAAACAATAATGTTGAATATGCATTAAAGAAATTTAAAAGAATGGTCAAAGAAAGTGAATTGATGGTAGAGTTAAGGAATCGTTCATATTATGAAAAACCATCAATGGTTAAACGAGAAAAGAAGAATTTACAGAAATCTCGACATAAATATAACCAAATGAAGGATAATAATAGAGATTATTAAGATTTATTAAAGGTTTTTTTAACTAAACTATATTTATATATACAAAACTAAATACACGATGATTGGTCGGACTTTATATCGTGTCTAAACATACCGAAAAACTTGATTAAGTTTCCTAATAAACTTATTAAATACACACAATGTGAGGAGAAATATCATGGGTGATATTTTGAAAGAAGCTATCGCAGATGCTAAAGCAGTTCGAGAAACAGCTCTTGCAAATGCAAAGATGGCGTTAGAAGAAGCATTCACACCTCAATTACAATCTATGTTATCTGCTAAACTTCGTGAAGACGATGATGAATTTGAAGGCGAAGAAGAAGTAGGTGGTGAAGAAGGTGGTGAGGAAGAGGAAGAAATTCCCGCAGAAGAAGCTTACGAAGAAGACGAAGAAGTAGGCGGTGAAGAAGAGTTCGGTGATGAAGAAGCTGAAATGGAAGAAGAAGGTGTCATTGAAATCAATGGTGTCAAGTATGCTCCAGTAGTTGTTGAAGATGAAGAAGAAGGATATGGTGATGAGGATGAGGAAGAAGTTGAAGAAGAAGAACTCGACCTTGAAGCTATAATTCGTGAACTTGAATCTGAACTTTCTGAAGATGAAACATCAGACGAAGATACAGTTGATGAAGCTGATGAATCAGACGATGAAACAGTTGATGAAGCTGATACATCAGACGATGAAACAGTTGATGAAGAACTTGAAATCGATGAATCTTTATTTACAGAAGATGATGATGATGATGATGATGAAGATGATGAAGAAGAAGTTGTTGAGGAATCAACAGAAATTTCAGCTGTTCAATCTGAACTTGATCAATACAAAGAAGCCGTTCATTTCTTAAAAGACAAACTTCATGAAGTAAACATCTTGAATGCTAAACTTTTATTTACAAACAAATTGTTCAAAGAATATTCTTTGGATAACGGTCAGAAATTAAAGGTGGTTGAAACATTTGACAGAGCACAAACTACAAGAGAGATTAAACTTGTTTATTCTACACTTGCAGAACAGTTCGGTGATAATGGTTCAATTACAAAAAGAAATAGTGTTAACGAATCAGCTAGTTCAGCTGTTAGTTCAACAAAACCTTCTACAGAATCAAAGAAAGTGATTACTGAAGAAGCACAAGTTGCTAACAGGTTCAAGAAACTCGCTGGTATAATTAAGTAAATTAGGAGAAAATAATCATGAGTGATTATATTAACGATGCCCTTTTAGGGGCTAGTCCTTATAAAAAACAAGCAGAAGAGTCTAAAGCTCTTGTCTCTAAATGGGATAAGACTGGTCTTCTTGATGGTTTAAATGAGGATTTTCAAAAAAGTGGAATGGCTACGATGTTGGAAAACCAAGCTCGTCAGTTAATTTCAGAAGCATCTGGAACCGGTGGTAGAGCCGCAGGTTCTTCAGCAGGTGCTAGTTCAGAAGAATGGTCAGGTGTTGCACTTCCATTGGTTCGTAGAATCTTTGGTGAGTTAGCAGCTCAAGAATTTGTGTCAGTTCAACCAATGAACTTACCATCTGGTCTTGTATTTTATCTTGACTTTAAATATGGTAAGACAACTGCTGGTTCACAGGCCGAAGGTTTTGGTACAAACAATGATGTAAACGTACCTGGTGGTAGTAATGATTCATTGCAAGGTAAAACTGGTCCTGAAAGTCCATCTGGTTCAACAGCTCCTTACGGTGTTGGTGGTTTGTATGGTGAAGGTCGTTATGACTATTCAATTAACTCTCCATCTAATGTGAATTTCGCACCAGCTGGTGGGAACGCTGGAACTCCAACTACTGGTAACTACAGTTCTGGTTCTGCAACTTATAAAGATATTAACTTTAACCAAGAGTTTTCATCTTCATTAGCAAGTACTGAATTGTTTACTATAACATTTGGTGCTGGAGATCTTACTAGACCTGATGTTAAAGCTGTTAGGTCATTCAACATATCAGGTAGTAACCAAACTGATTATGTATCACAACTTCCACAGTTTACGGCTTACAATGCAACAGACAATACAATAAAATTTGTTGTTTCTGCTTCAGCATTGGCAACTTTAGGTGATAATCCAGCTGAAACACTTAGTTTGATTTATTCACAACAACCTACTGCTGCAGCTCGTGGTGACTTTGAAGATACTGCTGGTGATGCTACTGCTGATACATTAGCAATACCTGAAGTTGACTTACAATTAAGAAGTCAAGCAATTGTTGCTAAGACTCGTAAGTTGAAAGCTGTATGGACACCTGAATTGGCTCAAGACTTGAACGCCTACCATAGTGTAGACGCTGAAGCTGAGTTAACTTCAATGTTGTCTGAATACATCTCATTGGAAATCGATTTAGAAATCCTTGATATGTTAGTAGCAGACGCAGTTACTCAAGACTATTGGTCAGTAACTCCAGGTGAAGATTATGATGGTTCAGGTACTGGTGAATCTGCTTGGGCTATTACAACATTCTATGGAACACGATTCGAATGGTGGCAGACACTTGTTTCAAAGATACAAAAAGTATCTAATGAAATTCATAGGTTAACTATGAGAGGTGGAGCTAACTTCGTTGTTTGTTCACCTAAAGTGGCAACAATCCTTGAATCAATTCCTGGATATGGTGTAGCTACGGATGGTAATAAACAAGCTTTCGCAGCTGGTGTACAAGCTATCGGTTCACTACAGAATCGTTGGACTGTTTATAAGAATCCTTATATGACAGAAAATCAGATTCTTGTAGGTTTCAGAGGAAGTAACTTCCTTGAAACAGGTGCTGTATATGCTCCGTATGTACCGCTGATTATGACTCCATTGGTATATGATCCATCTGACTTTACTCCTCGTAAGGGTGTGATGACTCGATATGCTAAGAAGATGATCCGGCCGGAATTTTATGGTAAAATCGCAATCAAGGATTTAAACTTGGTGTAATTTAACATAAAATAAAAGTTAAAACATAAAAAAGAGGGATTTATTTCCCTCTTTTTTTTATATTCACTATATTTATATATGAGAGTTTTATGGAGAATTTTATGGAAGTGATATATAAATTAACAAGTCCGAGTGGAAAATGTTACATAGGAAGAGCGAGAGATTTTGATAGTAGAATGAATGAACATAAATATGTTTCTGAACATAATGGCAGTTATACAATACATTCAGCTATCAGAAAATATGGATGGGATAATTTTGAAAAAGAAATTATAGCGGAAGTCAAAAAAGAAGAATCATCGGAATTAGAAAGATTTTTTATTGAAAAATACGATTCGGTGAAAATTGGGTATAATGATACTTATAATACAGAATCAGGTGGAAATATGTGGGAAGGTTTATATGATTCAGATAAATATAAAGTATTTGTTGAAAAGATGTCCAATATGACTAAAGGTAAAAAAAACGGAATGTACGGTAAAAAACAAAAACCAGAATCAATCAAAAAAATGAAAGAAAAAGCCAAAGGTCGATTTTCATTAGATTGGTTTATTGATAGATATGGTGATGAAGAAGGAACTGATAGATATAATAAAAGATGCAAAGCCCTTTCAGAAAGAAATATGAAAAGGAATGATGTTGGTAAATTTATCAAAATCAAATAAATAAACAATAGAAAAAACCCTTTTTAATTTGAGGAGTTTTTCTTTTTATATTGATATTTATAGATGAATAATAATATTTATTGGAGGATTTTATGGCCGCAGGTACTTTTTCATTTACTATCGAACAGGGAGCAACAACAGATTTTGAATTAGTTTATAAAGATTCAGCTGGAGATCCAGTTGATTTAACAGGTTATGTAGCAAAAATGCAATTAAAAGATTCTATAGGTGGTTCAAATACTTATTTAACATTATCTTCAAGTTTAATGTCTGATGGAACTGGTTTGAATTTAAGTGGTTCCGGAGGAAATGCTGCATCAAAGCCACCTACATCGGGTAGTATTGGAATTTATATCAGCCACGCTACATCTTCTAATTTATCTTTTGGTAGTGCTTTTTATGATTTAGAAATAGTGTCTGGTAGTGGTAATACTGCTAATGTGACAAGATTAATACAAGGAAAAGTTAATTTATCAAAAGAAGTTACTACTGGTAATTATTAAGGAGAATTAGGTGTCAACAATTAATCCAAAACCAGATTCACCGAATAATATTAATATAAGTGAAGATAAAAAACAAATCATAATTGAAAGTCCCGATACTCATAAAGAATTAAATATAACCACAGGACAAACTATAAATGTTTTAACTGCTACTTCAACAGGTCCTCAAGGACAAATTGGACCAGAGGGTCCAATAGGTAATGTCGGGGAGAGTGATAGTTTAAATTTATTACACATAACCGCAAGTGGAAACATAAGTGGCTCATCAACATCAACAATAGAGGTTGGTGGTGATATAACTAGTGGAGATGAAGTTTTCGCTACTGGTGATTTCCGAACTTCTACAAGTGCTAAAGGTATTCGTAATACAGGTGAGTATGTAAGTTTAACATCTACAAGAGGATTCCATTATAACAAATATGGAACTGGTAATCTTATTACTCTTGATGCAAATAGTAATCCTAGTGTTATGAATATAGGAACAAGTGCTAATAATATAAATTTAAAAGTAGTTGGAAACATAAGTGGTTCAGCAACATCAACTGGTTCATTCGGTTCATTAATATCAAGAACAACATACATTGGAGAATACACACCAATATTTAATGAAGGTGCTAATATGTTGATTATTGATTCATCTGATGCTCAAATGCTTTCACTTAGAAGAAACAATGAAAACATCCAATGGAATCTTGGATTATCAACCGCTGGTGATTTAACCTTTAGAGAAAGAACAACTGATGCAGGTGGTGGAAACAATAGAGTATTTTTTCTTAAAGATGGTGGAGCTTCTTTTGGTTCACACATAACCGCAAGTGGAAATCTATGGGTAGGGAGTGGTTCATCTGCTAATATAAATGTAGAAGGAAACATAAGTGGTTCATCAACATCAACTGGTTCATTCGGTGATTTATCAATTGACGACTTAGGAACATTTAGTCGTATAGGAGTTGGAATAACTAATCCATCATATGATGTACATTTAGACAACAAACGATTTGTAGTCGATTACACAGGAATTGGTTTTGGACATAGAGACAATTCAAACAATCAGTTTAGAATTTTTACAAATATATCAAGTGGTCATGGTGAATTGTATGTCAGAGAAAATAATGATAGTAACAGAGTAATATTAAAAGGAAACGAAGCATCAGAATTTGTATATGGTATAAGTGGTTCATCAATATCAACTGGTTCGTTGGGAGCTGGTTATTTTGATGGTCGAGTTGGCATCGGAAAAACGAGTCCAACCAGCTTACTACATTTAAAACAGTCTGGAATATCAGCTGACACTAATACAGATATTCTTAAAGTAGAAGGTAATTATCTTCTTGGTATTTTAGGGGCACATGATTCGTTATATAATTCAGGTAAGTTAGAATTATATAAAGATGGTAGTGATGTAAATGTTTCACTTAATGCTGGGGGAACAGGTAATTATCCTAGTTGGTTTAAGGGCCCTCTTGGTGTCGGCATCACAGGATCATTAGGTGCAAAATTACATGTAGTTGGTGATGTGTGGGTATCAGGTTCAAATGGTCACATAACCGCAAGTGGAAACATAAGTGCAAGTGGGGCTGTGTATGGATCAACTTTCTATGATTTAGGTGTGGAGTTTGGAGCTGACTATGTATTTGAACCTGAATATATATTGAGAACCTTACCAGAAGTTGAAGAACATATTGAAGAACATCAACATCTACCAGGCCTCCCACCAGCCGATGATATAAATGGGTGGAAACAACTATCAATTGGTGATAGAGATATGAAACTTCTTGAAAAAGTTGAGGAACTTACATTATATGTTATAGATTTACAGAAACAAATAGATGAGTTGAAGAATAAATAGTATCTATTCTCTCCTTTTCTTATATTTATATATGAAGAAGAATACCCAATTTGGAGAAATAAATGTCAAAATTTGCTTATATATATTCAGACCCAACAACAGGTTATGATGTAGTTGGTGAAACACCTCATGGAATTTATGATAATGATACAGAATTTCAAAATGATAGTTTAACTGTTTGTAAATATGTAGCTAAGAAACTTGGACATCCAGTTATGCAATTAGAGTTCAATACAGGTTCAATATACGCTACATTTGAAGAAGCAGTTTCAGAATATTCACAACAAATAAACCATTATAATATAAAGAATTGGATGTGGGAACATTATGGTTCAACTAACAGACAAAGTGGCTCTACTTTAGGTGACATGGGTTCACATGAACCAGAAACACCTCATATGGGAACATCATTTGTTTTATCTGAACAATATGCTGAAGCTGTTAATGTTGGTGGTAGTGTAGAAATGTATAGTGGTTCAATTACTCTTACAAGTAGTAAACAAGAATATAATTTAGAAAGCGCGTCATTAGAAAAAACAGGTGACAGACTTGAAATTCAACGAGTATTTAATTATGGTCCATCGGCCGCATTAAAGTTTTATGACCCATATGCTGGTTCATTTGACCAACAACAAATGTTAGATGCATTTGGAATGGGTTCAACTTCACCTGCAGTTTCATTTATATTAAGACCGATTTCACATGATATAACAAGAATGCAAGCCATTGAAACTAGTGATAAAGTTAGAAAATCTAATTATTCATTTGAGTTAGTAAATAATAAAGTAAGAATTTTTCCAATACCAAAATCATCTGATGCGGGTAATAAGATATATTTTAATTATTATATCAGAAGTGAAGCTAGAAATACAACAAGGACACATACAAATAGTAAAGTATCAGACCCAAGTAATATTCCATATAAGTTCATTACATATTCAGAAATAAATTCAGCTGGTCGTCAATGGATAAGAAAAATGACTTTAGCTTTAGCAAAAGAATTATTAGGAATTATAAGAAGTAAATATGCATCGATGCCACTTCCAAATGGTGAAGTAACAATGGATGGTGAAGGTTTAAAGGCGGAAGGTAGAGAAGAAAAATCATTACTATTAGAAGAGATGAAAGAATTTTTAGATTCGTTAAGTTTAAAAGAAAAAGCAGTAACAGAACAAGAGATAGCAGACGCTAATCAACAAGTGTTGAACAAAGCTCCACTTGAGATTTATATAGGATAATTGTATGGTAATTTACAAAGCTACAAATAAAGTAAATGGCAAGTCTTATGTGGGTCAGACTATAAATAAATTTAATGATAGAAAATTGAATCATTTGAGGAACTCTAAGAACAATTCTAATAATTATTTTCACAACGCTATTAACAAATACGGACAAGAAAACTTTAAATGGGAAGTTATCTGTGAATGTAAAGATATTGATGAATTAAATGAAAAAGAGCAATATTACATTAAAGAAAATAATAGTTTTGTTGATAATGGGTGTGGATATAATATGACATTAGGTGGTGAAAATTATATTCGTTCTAATATAACTAAAAAACGAATGAGTAAACCGAAATCAGCAGAAACAAAGAAAAAAATGAGTGATTATCAATCTGGTAGAAGAAAATCTGATGGGTATAAGAATAGTATCAGTAATACTGTTAAGAAACGGTGGAAAGAAGGTAAATGTCATAATAATAATACTACATATCATTCAGGTGAAAACCATCATTGGTATGGAGTAGATAGAACGGGTGATAACAATGGTATGTATGGTAAATATCAATCGATGGAAACTAAGATTAAAATTGGTGAGAAAGCTAAGAGAAAAATTGAATGTCCACATTGTACATTAATTGGGAGTATAAGTAATATGAAAAGATGGCATTTTGATAATTGTAAGGAGTTGATATATGGCAACTAATAAGCCTTTTTTTACATCCCAGAAAGATATAAATTTGTTCGACGCGTTTAACGAAGAACTAATTGATGAGATAATAGGACAGACAGTAGATATCTATAAGATTACAATAGAGAATACCGAAGAAAATATGTATGGTGAATCTACAACTAAATATTACGACCAAGGGTTTAGAGTAAATTGTCTTATTAATTATATAGAACCAGAAATAGAAGTAAATGACTTAGGTCCAGACTTAAATACATCAATTGAGATGTATTTCCACAGAACAACTTTATCAGAAGCGAGTTTTTATCCAGAAATTGGTGATATTGTTGATTGGAATGGTATTTATTTTGAAATGAACTCGGTGACAGAACCACAATTGATTGCTGGTCATCAAAACTTTAAACATAGTATAATTGTTAAAGCACATAGAAGTAGGTTATCATCATTACAAATAGAAGAAAGACCTAAATAGTGCCAAATAGAGCAGCGAAAGAAAGAAAACGAGAAAGAAGAAAAAGAAATGAATGGTTAAAAAGAAATGGAAGAACAGCAAACCAAGTCAAGCGGATGAGGAAGAAACATGGCAGTACAAAAAATACCAGGTAAAAAAATAATAAAATATGATACCAAAAGTCCAAACTTCAAACAATTACCAAAAGTTGAAGAACAAGTTGATGGTAACTTAAAAGAAAACTATGAAGAAGATGTATATGGAGAACGGATTTATCAAGCTCCAACAGAACAAAACGGAAATCTAAAATTAGAAGAAATGATGTCAAAGATGTTAGGAAAGATTGATAAGTTTGGTAACAGAATCGATGGAAAAGATAGTCAAACTGGAACAGAAGCTGTTGAAGTAGATATACAAAGAGAGATAGCTATCAGTAAAGTTGACCAGAACGCTGTTAAATCAGAAGTAACGATAGGTAAAGTATTGACTAAAAAGGATAAACTAAAAGCATTACGAATTAGAGAACGCAGACGAAATGGAGATAAAGTATAATGGCTGTTAAACCAATCACAAATAAACATATAACAACAACATCACAAGTTGATAGGTCAAAACAAAGGTCTTTTAAAGATACACAGATTAAAGGTAATAGAGCTCAATCTGTAAATCCAGGTAAAGATTTTACTAAAGGATTTTCTATCACATTAAAAGATATTGATACATCTGTTATGAATCATATTAAGAATATAATGAAACCTACTGTGAGAGAAGCCAATGAAAATATAAAAGTTCCTGTATTATATGCGAATGAAGAAAGATGGAAATCAGTTAGAAAGAATGGAGTATTAAGAGATAAGAATGGTTCAATAATGTTACCATTAATTATAATGAGAAGAACTGACCTTTCATTTGATGATACAATGCCTCTTTCATTTGACAACGATGTTCAAGGTAAATTTATTAAAGTAGCAAGAAATAATCAATGGTCTAAAGATAATCGTTATGATAGATTTACAGTTCAAACAGGAAAGAAACCTGTTCAAGAAATACTTTACACAGGAATGCCTGACTTTGTATTATGTAGTTATTCGATAATGATGTTTACTAGCTATATGGAACAGATGAATTTACTTAATAACTTATGGATTGAACATTTAGAAACATATTTCGGTGATTCAGAGAATTATAAATTCTTATCATCATTGGATGGTGGTATAAGTGATGCATCTGAAATGACAGCTGATGGAGAACGACTGATTAAAAATGAATTTAGTCTTTCAATAAAAGCATATATGATTCCAGAGTTTACAGATAATATATTTGGAAAAACTTATGAAATGGGCAGAGAGTTGACACCAGCAAAAGTTGTATTTGGATTTGAAGGTGACGCTACTAATAAACAAGTAGGAAAATAAATCATTTTTTAGAAAAGTTTATATATATTTATATACGATATTAACAACAAAATAGAGGTTATAAAATGGCAGAAGAAACAAAATTCACAGACGGAGAACTGAAACAAGTTAAGGAAATACAAGATAATTATTTTGATATTCAAACTCAATTTGGTCAATTGTCTGTGGCAAAATTAAGACTTGACCAGCAATCAGACTTATTAAATGGTCAAGAAGATGAATTAAATAAAAAATTTAATGAGGTACAATCCAACGAAAGAGAACTTTTGAACAAAATCACAGAAAAATATGGTGATGGTTCATTAGACCCCGAAACTGGTGTTTTTACATCAAATAAATCTGAATAAGTCAAATAAATATAATCGTTTCGAGTTTTTTTCATATATTTATATATGAAAAACTATCTGTGCACAAGATAGTATAAATCATATCATTAATATATTAATTGGAGAAATTAAATGCCATCAAGTGAAAAAATTATAAGTCCTGGTGTATTTACGAATGAAATAGACCAGACATTCTTACCGGCAGCAATTGGTGAAATAGGAGCTGCGTTAATAGGACCAACAGTAAAGGGTCCAGCTGGAATACCGACAGTAGTTACATCATATTCTGAATATCAAGCGTTATTCGGAGATACATTCAAAAGTGGTTCAAGTTATTATCAATATTTAACATCACACACAGCAAGAGAATATTTAAAATATGCAGGTAAAATGACTGTCGTCAGGATATTAGCCAATGGTGGTGGATCTGTCGCAAAAGCAAGTTCATTTGTTCCAACAGGGAGTGGAAATTATTATACTGGTAGTACTACGGGTACACTTTTTAATTCAGCTATGAGTTCATTTAAACTTCATACTCTATCAGATGGTGCATTGATGAATAATACTACTGGTTCTGGTGGATATGAAGGTTGTTGTATTGGAACAAATAACATTTTAACAAATTCTGGTTCAAAAGATAATGTTCGTTGGGAAATTTCAACCGTTAACCAAAATAAAGGAACATTCACACTTCTTATTAGACGAGGTGATGATTCTCATAAAAGAAAAACAACATTAGAAACTTGGAATAATCTAACACTTGATCCCAATTCAAGTAATTACATTGAAAAAATAATTGGAAATCAAGTTTGGACACTTAATGATTCTGGTGGAACAGATCCATATCTTTCATTAACTGGTGATTATCCAAACAAATCAAAATATGTGAGGGTTGAAATACTAAAACAAACTGCAGATTATTTAGATGAGAACGGAAATATTAGAGTTAACGCAGCTTCTGCTTCACTTCCTAGTATTAATAGCGGTTCATTTACAGGTGGTTCAGTAGGACACGCAGGATTTGATGCACTTGGTAATTTTGTTGGAGATAGTGGCGCTTCTCCTCAAGCAGTATTCTATGATAACATAGAATCGTCCAATGTACAAGGATTTGATTTAGACGCAGCTACTGATGGTCAAACTGCTTACGAAGATGCAATTAATATTTTAGGAAATCAAGATGAATATGATATTAATTTAGTTCTGATGCCCGGTGTAACAGATGATTCGTCAGGTGCCGGTTCTGCACTTATAACAAAAGCAATAGATATGTGTGAAGACAGAGGTGATTGTTTTGTTGTTGCCGACCCAGGTCTTTATGGTCAAGCACTCACAACAGCAACAGCTAAGGCCGAAGCTCGTGATTCAAATTATTCAGCTATGTATTATCCCTGGATTCAAATAGCAGACGCTGACTTAGGAACAAATAGATGGGTACCACCATCAGTTGTGTTAGCTGGAGTTTATGCATTCAACGATAAAGTTGCACATCCATGGTTCGCACCAGCTGGTTTAAATCGTGGTGGAATTGATATGGCCATTCAAGCTGAACGAAAATTAACACATTCAAATAGAGATACATTGTATGATTCAAATGTTAATCCAATTGCAACATTCCCAGGACAAGGTGTTACTGTATGGGGTCAAAAGACTTTACAGAAGAAAGCATCAGCACTTGATAGGATTAATGTACGAAGGTTGTTAATCAAAGTTAAGAAGTTTATTGCATCATCTTCAAGATTCCTTGTATTCGAACAAAACAATGCGGCTACAAGACGAAGATTCTTGAATATCGTTAATCCGTTCTTAGAACAAGTTCAAGCCAACTCAGGATTAAATGCATTCCGTGTCGTTATGGATGAAACAAATAATACTCCAGATGTTGTAGATAGAAATGTATTATACGGACAGATATTTGTTCAACCTACAAGAACTGCAGAATTTATTGTTTTAGATTTCACAGTTCAACCAACTGGAGCTACATTTCCAGAGTAACATAAAATAAATAACGAGGGTCATTAATTTGACCCTCTTATTAATCGGAGAAACATAATGGCAGAAAAGATTATAAGTCCTGGTGTATTTACGAATGAAATAGACCAGACATTTTTACCATCAGCAATTGGTGAAATAGGAGCTGCGTTAATAGGACCAACAGTAAAGGGTCCAGCTGGAATACCGACAGTAGTTACATCATATTCAGAGTTTCAAGCAAGATTTGGTGATACTTTCAAGAGTGGAAGTGATTATTATCAATATTTTACATCACATACAGCAAGAGAATATTTGAAACATGGTTCAAAATTGACTGTTGTTAGAATACTTGATGGTAGTTATGGTGGAGCATCTGCTACAATTTCATCATCAGTAGATCCAGCAATTGTAGGTGGTGGAAATAAACATACTGCAAGTTTGACTATAGCTGGTCCAATATTATCAGCTTCCTTTATTGGTTCTCATGGATCTGCTTCATTTACACCAACTGGTGGTAGTGAAGTTAAATTTGTATTTACAGGTTCCATTAATAGGAGTGGTCTATTAACAGATTCAGCAACTTTAATATATGTAGATTCTGGTTCTGGTGTTGGTGCAGCTGCATTGACTAACGCCGCTTTAAATTTAAAAAACGCCATTAATATCAGTAGTTCGTTACATAATTTACCAATAAGTGCTAGTTCAGATGTTAATGTAGTTGGACTTACATCAAGTATAGCTGGAAATTTTGGTGTTTATACAAGTCCAACTCAAGGTGTTACACCAGCACCTGTGTTCGGTGGTTCACAAGCAGTTGGTAATTTTGTAGAAATAGCTGGACATTCAGGATCTATGACATCTAAAAGTTTAGGGGGTGGTCATGATTTTAATACTGATACATTTAAAGAATCTTTTAAATTACATACATTATCAGATGGAGAGATATTAAATAGTGTTGGTCCAATAGGAACAAATAATGTATTAGAATCAGGTTCAAAAGATAATTTAAGATGGGAAATAGGAAGTCTTAATCAAAAGAAAGGAACATTTACACTCCTTCTCAGACGAGGTGATGATAGTTCTAAAAGAAAACAAACTCTTGAAACTTGGAACAACCTTACTTTAGATGAAAATTCAACTAATTATATCTCTAAAGTAATCGGTGACCAAGTTTGGACACTTAACGATTCTGGTGGAACAGATCCATATCTTTCACTAGCTGGTGATTATCCAAACAAATCAAAATATGTAAGAGTTGAAGTTATAGAACAAACTGTAGATTATCTTGATGAAAATGGTAATATTAGAGTCAATGTAGCTTCTGCTTCATTACCATTATTCCATAGCGGTTCAAATAGTGGTTCATTTGGTGGTTCATTTAGTGGTGGTTCTGATGGAACAGTTCAACATCCGAAGAATTTTTATGATTCTATAACTGATTCTAATTCACAAGGTCTTATTCTGACTAGTGCTACAGAATATGAAGATGCAATTAATATTTTAGGAAATCAAGATGAATATGATATAAATCTTGTATTATTACCTGGAGTTATAGATAATCAAACAGGTGGTAGTTCTATTATAACAAAAGCAATAGATATGTGCGAAGACAGAGGTGATTGTTTTGTTATATCTGATCCAACTTTATATTCAGCAGCACTCACAACAGCAACAACAGAAGCTAAAACAAGAGATTCTAACTACGCAGCTACTTACTGGCCCTGGGTTCAGATATCAGATGCTGATTTAGGAAGAAATCGATGGGTACCACCATCAGTTGTAGTTGCTGGAATGTATGCGTTTAACGACAAAGTAGCTCATGAGTGGTTTGCTCCAGCCGGTCTGAATAGAGGAACATTGGATAGTGTAGTTCAAGCTGAACGTAAATTAAGTCATTCAAATAGAGATACCTTGTATGATTCAAATGTCAATCCAATTGCAACATTTCCTACCTCTGGTGTTACTGTTTGGGGTCAAAAGACACTTCAAAAGAAATCTTCAGCTCTCGACAGGGTGAATGTAAGACGATTGTTGATTAAGGTGAAGAAATTTATCGCATCAAGTTCAAGATTCCTTGTATTTGAACAAAACAATGCAAGTACAAGACGAAGATTCTTGAATATTGTAAATCCGTTCTTGGAACAAGTTCAATCTAACTCAGGCTTAAATGCATTCCGCGTTGTAATGGATGAATCAAATAACACTCCAGATGTTGTAGATAGAAATGTCTTATATGGGCAGATATTTGTTCAACCCACAAGAACAGCAGAGTTCATCGTTCTTGATTTCACAGTTCAACCAACTGGAGCTACATTTCCAGAATAAGAGATAATCTTACATAGACAGGTTAAATTAAGAGGACTTATGAAATTTAAGTTCTCTTTTTTTATGTTTTTTGATATTTATATATGAAATTAGATAATCTTTTTAGGAGAAGTATAATGGCAGAGATGTTAACACCACAAGATATAATGTTTACACCATTTGAACCGAAGTTAAAGAATCGGTTTATAATGAACATAGAAGGCATTCCAGCATATATGATTAAGACGGCCGGAAGACCTCAAATTACATTTGATGAGGTAGAGTTAGAACATATGAATGTGACACGATATGTTAAAGGTAAGGGTAAATGGCAAGCATTACAAGTTACAATGTATGACCCAATTGTTCCTTCAGCAGCTCAAGCAGCTATGGAATGGGTTAGATTATCACACGAATCAGTAACAGGCCGTGATGGATATTCTGATTTCTATAAGAAAGAAGTGACATTTAATGTACTTGGTCCAGTTGGTGATGTTGTTGAAGAATGGACACTTAAAGGATGTTGGATTCAAGATGCTACTTTTGGTGATTTTGACTTTGCCGCAAGTGATCCGGCTGAGATTACTCTTACATTACGATATGACTACGCTGTATTACAATTCTAATACAATAAAATAAGTATAATAAAAAACCCTTAACAAAAAAGTTGAGGGTTTTTTCATTTAGTATATATTTATATATGAAATGTTATGTAGGTTATTCAAAAATAAGAAGGTTATCAATAATATGAATTTCAATGAAATAATAGAAAAGGTTCTAGAACACGAAGGTGGTTATGTTAATGACCCAAGTGATTTGGGCGGTGAAACCAATTATGGTATCACAAAGCGATTCTACCCTGATGTCGATATAAAGAATCTGACACGAGAACAAGCGAAAGATATATATAAACGAGATTATTGGGATAAGAATCGCGTTGAATCACTTCCAGAAAACTTATGGCATATTTTCTTTGATATGTGTGTAAATATGGGTAGAGGAACAGCCGTTAAGATTCTACAACGAGCAGCTAACAACAAAGGTAGAGATATAGATGTAGATGGAGGAATGGGTCCAGCAACTGTAAAGGCCATGAAAGGTGTTGAAGTAGAAAGAGTAAGAGCTTATAGAGTTAAGTACTATTCAGATTTAGTAACAAAGAAACCAGAACAAGACAGATTTTACTTCGGTTGGTTTAGACGAAGTATGGAGGTATAAAATGGCAGATAAACAAAAATTTCCAAGTGAAGTAATTGATTTACCAAGTGAGGGTAAAGTATATCATAAAGATAGTCCATTGTCATCAGGAAAAATAGAAATAAAATATATGACGGCGAAAGAAGAAGATATTCTCACATCACAGAATCTTATAAAGAAGGGAGTGGTGATAGATAGACTTTTAAATTCACTTATTCTCACAGAGGGAGTTAATGTTGATGATTTGATATTAGGTGATAAGAATGCTGTTATGGTAGCGGCTCGTATTTTAGCATATGGACCAGAATATCCAGCTGAAGTTGAAAATCCAGATACAGGTGAAAAAATTCAATACACATTCAATCTTGCTGAATGTCCATTCAAAAAAATATCTACAGACATCAACACAAATGAATTTGAGGTTGAACTCCCTGTATCGAAGGCCAAAATAAAGGTTAAAATGTTAACTGGTGTTGATGAGAAAATTATTGAAACTGAAGTAAAATCAATGAAAAAGATGGATTCACAAGTTTCAAAAGATTTAACTACACGATTGAAATATTCAATAGTTTCATTTGATGGTGAAACTGACATAAATAAAATAGGAAATCTTGTTCAAAATATGTTGTCACGAGATTCATTGTTTTTAAGACATAAAATCAGCGAAGTATCACCTGATATTGAACTTAAACAAGAAATAGAAATAGGAGGTGACATGGTCGAGGTAGATATACCTTTAACCATAAACTTTTTTTGGCCTGACACCTCAGCATAGACCACAAATTCACGAAGAAATATTTAATTTAGTATATCACGGAAATGGATTTACACATTCTGATGTATATGCTATGCCTGTTTATTTAAGACGATTCTATCTTCAAAAATTAGTTGATTACAAAACTGAAGAAAATAAACAGATAGAAAAAGCACAACAAAAATCAGACCCAATATCTACATTTCAACAAAGATTCAAACAATAATTTTTTACATTCTTGATATTTATATATGATGAATTACATCTTATGGAGAATATAATATGCCCAAAAAGAAATCATATATGAATAACGAAAATGTTTTATCAGAAGGATTTTTTGATAAAATATTTAAATATGCAAAAAATTTAAAGTCAACTGATAAAGATAAAATTAAAAAAAGTAGAAAAATTAAGTTAGGTCTAGCCTTACTAAACAGAACAGTAGGTGGACTTGAAAAAGCTTTAAAGCGAGATCATGGAGTTGATGTTGAACTTGAAAGATTTAAATTAAGTGATTTTTTTTAAAATAGGAAACTAAAATGGCTAAAGAAGATATCAAAGAAATAAGAGCTATACAAAAAGAAATAACTCAGTCTGTACAAGATAGAGGAAAAGCTTTAGAGAAAGAGGGTAGAAATTTAAATAAGATAATTGACTCTCTATCGAAACAAGCAGAGTTGGGTAACAGAACATTAGCAGAAACTAAGGATCTTGCTAAATCTTTAGCCTCAAATGCAAAAATTGGAAACGATATTAATAAACTTACGGAAAAACGGAGTAAGTTAACCAAAAGTATATCGTTTAATAGAAAACAGATGTTGAAAGGTCACATAAAAATAAGTAGTTTAATAAATAGAGATTTAAGAATTGAACAAAAACAATTAAAAAGTCAAATTCGAAGAGCAAAACTTCAGGCGAAAGTTACAGAGTTACAAACTAAAGCAAAAGATGCTTTTAAAAAACAGATACTTCAAGGAGCATTGTTTGTAACAATATTCACGGGTCTATGGAAAATAGCAACAGGTTTTGCCGCTAAAATTGACGATATCGGAAAAACATTTGGTGTTATGGCAGCAGATGATAAGTTTGTTAAAAATCTCACGGATGCTGAATTTTCTGCTATTGGAATTGGATTAGGTCTTGAAGATGTTGTTTCTACTGTTCAAACATTATCTTCTGAATTTGGAATTTCAACTGGTGAAGCAGCAGCATTATCAGCTACTGTACTTGATACAGCCAAAGCTACAGGAATGTCTGTTGATGAATCTACAAGATTATTTGGTTCATTAAAATCAATTGCTGGATTATCAAATGAACAAGCAGAACATTTAGCAGAATCTACATTTCAGTTAGCTAAACAACGAGGTGTAGCACCTTCGGCAGTAATGAAAGACATAGCAGCGTCATCAGAAACGATAGCAGATTTCACAGATGCATCTGGTGAAAATATAGCAGAAGCAGCTGTACAGGCAAGACAATTAGGTGTCAGTTTAGACACAACAGCTAAAGTAGCAAAAGGATTATTAGATTTCCAAAGTTCACTATCTGCAGAGATAGAAGCTTCAATGTTGATTGGAAGACAATTAAATTTCCAAAAAGCTCGTGAATTGGCATTGAATAATGATATATCAGGTGCTATGGAAGAAGTTATATCACAGCTTGGAAGTGAAGAAGAATTTAATAGTATGAATGTTATACAACGAGAGGCGTTAGCTAAATCAATTGGTGTATCAACATCTGAATTAGCTAAGTTTGTTAAAGGAACAAAAGACTTATCTGTATCAGGAGCATTAGCATCGGGTGAGTTTGAAAATCTTGTTGGACAAGATGCAATATCTGGAATATCACGGATGATGAATAAATTTAAACAATTGGGTGCAGCTATTATGAATACATTAGGACCTACTTTTAATAAAGTAGCTATAATTATGAGCGATTGGGTTGGTGACAGTGGTGATTTGACAGAAGTATTATCTGAAAAATTTACAGCATTTGGTGAAAAAATAACTGCATTCTTTACTGACGTTTTTACACCTGCTACTGAAGGACAACTTTCAACTTGGGAAAAAATTGGACAAGCTATAAATAATATAGGACCCTTCTTCGATAATATTAAATCAGCAGTAAATCAATTACTTCCAGTATTAGTTACACTCAAAATAGCATCAATGGGAGTAGCATTAGCTTCAGCAGCTGCAACTGTAATGACTGCAGGAGCAGCGAGTATGGGTCTAGGTATTGGAATTGCCCTCGCTACAGTAGCAGGTGCTTGGTTAGCAGTTAGAGCACTTCCAACATTTCAAACTTTAGCACCCGGACAGCAAGCTACACCAACAGCTGGTAGCGCTGCAATGGCTCACGGCCAAGGACAACACGGAGCAGAAACTATCCTGCACACAAATGATATTGTAAAAGCTATCAAAAATTTAGAGAACCGGATGGATAGTTATTTCGGAACTACTGGTACAGTACCGAACAAGATAGGTTCAGCGGTAGCGAGAAACATAACAAGTAATGCACAGCATGCATAACGGAGAGATATATTGAGTTTAATAAACTTAAAAAGTATATTTACTGAAAATATTGATTCCCTCGCGAATGATTTTATTGATGGTGCACCAACTCCTGTAGAATCTATTGTTGTCAACATGAGTAGTACATACACAGATGGAATAGGTGGATTATTTAATAAATCAACCGTTTATGTATCTTCAAAGTTCACTCCAATGTCATCATTAAATGTACCATCAATTGAACAAATATTAACATCAGGAAATATTGGAGATGGTATAACTGGTGGAGATGGTTACCCAATACAACTGTCCTCATATACTAATTTAATTATCCCTCCGCCTGAACCGGGTAACGGAATCAGTTTTAAAGCTGCTGGTGAAGACTTAGCTGCAGTTACTACACAACCTGTAGATGGTTTTAGAAAATTGTTATCACTAGTGACAGAAGATAGAAAATTCCCAAATGACACATCTTGGAGTAATTTATACAGAGCCGACCATAAATCTAAAGGTGTTGATGGCCCACAGTATTCTTACGGCTCAAATGTTAATTTGCAATTTGGTATTAGAGATGAAGCTCCTAATATAACAGGAATTTCAAGAACACAATTATTTGGTGGACCACATGGTGAACCATATATCGTAAGTGGACTACCGGATGGTGATATTGGTGGACTTGGTGGACTCGGTGACGGTAGATTACAGAATTTTGCGAGTCGTTCTATCCCAATAGTCAGAGCAGTAACTGATACTGTAAGATTAACAAAGTATTTAACATCTCCAGATGGTATTGCCTTTATAGCTAAACAAAATGCTTTAGGTGCTGTTACAAAGGTTCAATTCAGAGATGGTGATAAATTGATGGAAGGAAAACAAAGATTTAAAGAAGGTTATAATCCATTGAGTACTTTAGGAGCTTCAGTATCACGATTAACCGGAACAACACCAAATATTTTATTTGACAGAGAAGAACCTGGTTTGAGTTCATTGTTTGGTAGGGATAGATATGGTAGTGTTGGACTGGGGCCCCTGCGTGAAAATGTTGAATATATATTAGATTCAACATTTACAGATGGTTCATCAGATTCAGTTGCCGGGTCTCTTTTTGGTCAATTTACTAATAAAATTAGATCAGCAATGAGTACTGCACTTGGGAGAGATGTAGAAATAAAACCAAAATCAGAGGGTGGTGACAAAATGACTTTGGCAACTATGATAAGAGGTACTTCATTAGAACCTATAGGCGTTCTAACAACAGGACTTGGTCATGGTAAACCAAACCAACTTTCATTTAATGTTGAAAAAGAACAAGAAGGAATGCCTTTCTACTTTAAAGATTTAAGAGATGACACCTACATATTTTTCAGAGCATACATAGACGGACTAACAGAAAATATATCACCATCTTGGGCATCAACAAATTATTTAGGAAGAAGTGAACCAGTTTATGTATATGAAAGGTCAGAAAGAGATATATCATTCAACCTTAAATTATTCGCACAGACAGAAGATGAGTTAACTTCAATATATCAAAAAATGAATAGACTTACATCATTGTGTTATCCAGAATACGCTAAGAATACAGTAGGTTCAACTACATCTGAAACCGGTGGAACTGTATTTGCATCCAACGCTATGCAAAGAATGAAACCACCATTAACAAAATTTAGATTAGGTGAATTATTTGGTAGTGAACATGCTGAACTGACTGGATTTATAAAAAGTCTTTCATACTCATATCCATCAGAATCACCTTGGGAAACTAAAGCAGGAAAACGAGTTCCCAAATATGTTCAAGTTGCAATATCATATCAAGTGATTCATATGACAGTTCCAAGTCTTGATTTTGCGAAGACGGATCCAGGTGGTAAATATAAAGATGAAACATTCTATGGAACAAATAAAGTTACAGGTATGGGAGTTTAGTAATGGCAAGATACGATACTACAAGAAGAACAAAATATACAAGTCCAGATAAAGAAAGAGTTGGTAATAAAGATAAATATAATACAACTATCTATCTTAAAGTCCCAGAAAGAAACGATGATATGTATTTTATTGCACAGGAAGGTGATAGATGTGATAATCTAGCAAATAGGTTTTATGGAAATCCACAATTATGGTGGTTCGTTGCAAGAGTCAATCATTTAAAAACAATGAATATACCAGCAGGAACATCATTAAGGATTCCAGCATCAGCTGAAAAAGCAAAAGGGTTTTAAACAATGATAAATAAGAGAATATTCGGTTCTGACATACCTAATAAAGTTAAGAAGAAACTTGCACTCAGACAAGCTTACGCACAAAGTACTAATCCAAATGAATCTTTAGCTGAAATAAATAAAAAATATAAAGGTGTTGATGGAGTCGGATTAGATAATGAATTTGACAATCAAGCTGATTTATCATCTCGAACACCGTTTGTAAGAATGTGGGTGGGTGTTGAGATATTCAATAGAGAAACAGATGAGGACGGAGAACCAGTTAATAAAACCTCATTAGCATCACGAATATATGTTGTCGGCAATCATACTTTAAATCAAGCTACAGCTAATCCTAATGAATCAGTAGGATTGGAACCTGGTAAAAGTGGCACTGATCCATTAATGCATGGTTTAGAAAATGATGATATCATTCCACCTGAATTTGGTACAAATGATAATCAATATCTGAAACCACCAGCTGGAATAACAAGTTTTACATCTACTACTGAAGGAACATTAGGTGTGATGAGAAAAACAACAGTAGGGTTTACTGTACATAACTTTCACGATTTTGATAAGATATACCAACGATACTTCTTACGACCAGGAGCTCAAATATTTGTTGATTATGGTTGGAATACTGGAGTATTATATGACCCAACCACAGTTGCATTTAAACATGAAAAACCAGATGGTGAAGATACTGCGACAGGATTATCAGTTGAAGAAATATTATATGGTGAGAAGCCGGGAGATAAGGTTAACGGATATGTTACAGAAGCACAGGGTGATTTAGACACTCTCATTGGATATGTAACTAATTATGATGCAAAGATATTAGAAAACGGTAGTGTAGAATGTTCAGTTGAAATAACATCAAAGAATATAGCGTTATTAAGTGAAAAATTTGATAATGCACAAGTAGGTCAATCTATAAAAGATAGATTACAATTTTTATTAGATACTGAAATAGACAGTATAGGTGTTTTATTTTTAACGTCAAAGGGTACTGCTCGTGATCATATCATAGACCGATTTAAAAATATAACTCCTAAAAGTAAAGGTCAATTTGACTACAGGCAAAAACGCATGGTCGAACCAAAATTACAGTTTGGCGCATTTAAATTAGAAAAAAATAATGTAGAATCTGGTGTAGGTCTAGATAAGGTGGTTGGTCAGACTTTTATGTCATGGGGATTTTTTGAAGATGTTATATTAAATCCTGAATTTGGTCTTGGTGAATCTGGTGAATCGATAGCTACAGGAACTAATACAGAAGTTAGAATTGATTCATCTGAATCATTTACATCACATGACAACCATTTAAGGGAGAGGCAAACTGTGATAGGTAGAGGCTATAAAGAAAAACTCAGTTTTTTATATCCTGAAAATTGGGATACAACATTTAATACTAAAGTTAATAAGAACCCAAATAATTCTAATTATGATGAAACTATTTTAAAAACATATAAAGGTAGTAAGACTAAATACGATATATTACCCGATATAGAAAGAATACCATTAAGAGAAATGTTTATTGATGTATCTATTGTCACGGAAGCTATCAAAAACGCCAAAAATTTAGTAGATTGTATAAAGCGAGTCTGTGAAAAAATAAATACAAATTCTGGAGATGTATATAATTGGGGAATATCTAATAATGGTTCTGATAATCTAATATCAATAATAGATAAAAATTATTTGGGAGTAGAACGAGATATAAAAGATGCTCAAAATATATATGATATGATGTTTGAGTTTGATGTTATGTCATCTAATTCTATCGTCAAAGGATATGATGTATCATTTACAATGCCAGAAGGTGGAATATCTAACATGATGGCCATTCAAGCTATGAGTGGTGATGTTGACACTAAAATATATAATGTAAATTCATTCATTGATTCGGCAGTAGCATTACAAGCTTTATTAAATATAGCTAAAAAATCAAAAGACGACCAGCAGAATGATGTATATAACACAATGGGTGTGGGTTATTATCCAGATATGGGTTCATTTAAAGCTAAAAAGATAAATAACGACTCTCTCAGAACTAATGCTAAAGTGTCTAATACATATGATAGAGTTACTGATATATTAGCTGCTAACCCTAATTTAGGAGGTAACATAAGTGGTACGAGTCAAAAGACAACTCCTACTACTATCAAAAAATTTGCAAAATATTCCAAAACTAGAGAAAAAGCAGCAGGTGTAGAGGTAATAATAGCAGCTAATGAAGAAGCTTCAGCTGCATCAGGTACAATAACAGTAAAGTCTATAAGTGATTATTACATATACCGTGCACGTTCTCAATTTCTTGAACATAAACACTCTACACCTCTACCAATGTCATTAACGCTGACTATATATGGTATATCATCTATACAACCAGGAGATATTTTCAGAGTTAATTATTTACCAGAATCTTATCGTAATATAGTTTATTTTCAAGTAATGAAAGTAACACAAGCTATTGATTCGTCTGGATGGTATACAACATTAGAAACTCAGTATAGATTTAGAGCTACTGATAAAATATTTGCAGAATTAACATATCCAGTATCATCAGTATCATTATCAGTGGAGACGATTAAGAAAAATAACCCACAGGCCACAAAGTCAACTGGAAATATAATTAATTCAGCACAATCTATCTCAACTAATACCAATATTAATCCTTCAAAGGAATTACTAATAGGCGCTGATTTTGATAAACTCGCACAATACATGGGTAGCCAAGAACTTCTTCACAATGATCCAATACTCAATAGATTCAAAGATGTTATTAAATTTAAAGCGGTAGTAGCGAATAGCCCGGCATCAGATATTAAAGAATATTACTTACCATATATAATATATGATAAAAATACATATGTAAATGGTGCACACTCTCAAACGGAAACAACTGGACTACTGTTTGATGATGAAAAGTTAAAATCATTCCTTAAATACTTTCCAGTAGCTAGTAGTAGTAGTTCTACTCTAACTATTGGTGGAGCTCCAATAACTAGCTTTTCTAGCGAAAAATTTAATTCAACAATAAATACTACAGTAACTGGATATATTCCAAGAATTGAGACCATACTAGCGAATGATGAATATTATTATTTATTATTTGGAACTGAACAATGGGTTACAATACCAATTGGCTTAACACAAGTCGGTTCAGATACAGGATTTATTACTTTACTTTCAGCACTTCTGATGGGTAATATGAAAAATCTAGAAAAAGTACCTGAGTGGAATGAAAAATGTGATAGATGTCATGAGAGATATATAGCATTCTCAGGACTCAGTATCAAATCGAAAAGCTTTCAAACAGCTAGATGTCAAAAGATATCTGACGATATCGCCAATGTAATGGGAACAAACCAACAGTACTGTCAATTTGTAGATACAGACGGTATGACCAATGACTGTCTTCCAGTAGTAGATGTTTGTTACGAATAATAGAAAAAAACATTAGGATTTAACACAAAAAAGGTTGTAAATTAAACTATGAGTTATATTGTAATACCTATATTTTCAGACCCATATCTACATCCATTACACAAGAATAATGGATTGTCTATGTTATATGTAAAGAAAATAGATGAAGATAGTCAAATGATATGTAATTATCATCCAGATTGTGGTCAATCATTAGAAGATTATAGATGGTTAGATTCGGAACTAATATACACACCTGATATGAAAACACTACTATCTGTATATCCATTTAAGAATGTATTAGATATGAATTACGAATGGTGGTCATTAAACAATAAACCATTTGACGATAGTGTAGTTAGAAACAATGCCTACGAGTTCTTCCATAACAAATATTACAACGCAAAACGATTAAACGAAATCATACCGATGGTTAAACACATAGAATATTGTGATGAACTATGTGATAAGATGTCGGTTACTATGAATTTAGAAGAACAACAATACGCAAGAGAAGTATCATCAGCATTCTACTCAATAGAAAAGAATGGTATATGTGTATCAGATGATGTATGTGATATATTTGATGAGAGAGTGAGAAAACACATATCAGAAGGAAAATTATACACAAAATACAATCTATGGACATCAACAGGACGACCAAGTAACTCATTCGGTTCAGTAAACTTCGCAGCCCTAACAAAAGAACAACGGAAGGTGTTCATACCAGAAAATGACTATCTCGTAGAATTTGATTACGACGCATACCACGTTAGACTTATCGGTAGTTTAATTGGATATAAATTCCCACAAGCATCTGTACACGAATATTTATCAAGTTTCTATGGTTGTACATATGAAGAATCAAAACAGATAACATTCAAGATTTTATATGGCGGAATACCAGATGATATAGCAAAATCAATACCATTTTTCAAAAAAACAAAAGAATATACAAATGAATTATGGAGTAAATATAATAGAGATAATTTCATAGAAACTGATATTTATAAGAGGAAACTTATAAAGAAAAACTATACAGATATGAATCGTAGTAAATTACTGAATTATCTATTACAGGCATATGAAACAGAATGTAATATAAAGACGATAATTGAACTACAACGATATTTATATGAGAAGAAAACAAAATTAGTGTTATATGGCTATGATAGTTTCACAATAGATTACAATAATTCAGACGGAGTAGATACTTTGAAAGAAATAAAGAAAATATTAGAGAGAAATGGTCATTTAACAAAAGCCAAAGCAGGAGCGAATTTGGGTGAGTTACAATCAATTCAAGATAGGTTATAAAATATGAAACACATTTCAGAAATAATAGACGATGTATTAACAGAATGGGCATATCGAGTACATGACGGAATGCCTGATGTTGATAATCCATTACATATGGCTCAATTAGAACATAGTCTAAATGATTTAGAATTTCCATCACAATTTATTGTTGAGTTTATGAGTAATTTGAGAGAGAAGGATGATGGTAGATTAGATGATAAAGAAAAAGAGAAAGCTAAAAAGATGGGATTGGTTTCTCTTGGATATGGTAATTATGGAAAAGAAGAAGGTGGTGAAACTACTCATAAAAATGTAGATGGTAGACTTGTTGCTGTTGGTGATGATGATAAAGATGATACTGCAGGTGACCCCGATGATTCTTGGGATGATGAAGAAGGAAGAGCAAAACCAAAAATTGTTGAACCTGAACCTAATCCTTATAGTGTGAAAAAGGATAAAGACGAGCCTAAAAAAGTTAAATCATACCAAAATACACCTAATGAAATTTTACAAGATAAAGGAAGTGATTGGGAGATAAAACAAAAAGGTTTAGAGTATGGTTATAACGAAATAAAAGATGAAAATGATAATACTATATTCAAAGCTGCACCTGGTAATGCCGGTTCAATGTGGAATGAGATTATGAGTGGTGAGGTTAGTAATATATTACAAGCAGAACCTAACTTAACCAATGAAGAAATTACAAAAAGAATTATACAACAATTTGGAGATACTACATTAGCAGAACAGAATAGTGGTAAGAAAGCAACAGCTGGATTAGGTGTAAATAAATCTAATAGTCCTGAAGAATTTCACGACAATTTGGAATTATATTCAAAGACTTTAAATACAGTAAAAGCAGGTAGAAGAAAACATAACAAAGCAGTAAGAAGTGCAGAAGCTCTTGACATTAAAAATCCAAAGATAACCAATTTTTATGGACATAAAGATTCCTTACAAGCTATGCAAGACAGAATTGATGAGATGCCCGAAGAAGCTAATATTTATTCGGTTGATAAGAATGGTAATCGGTATGAGATTCCAAAGAAAATTGCAAAATATTTAATTAGTAAATCAGGTGGGGGAGAAAACCCATCAGATACAGCTACCTTTGTTACAGACCCAAAAACTGGAAATATTATAATGCATTTCCATTCAGATAAAGATACTTTAGATGCAATAACAGCACAATCATCCCCAAATAAAGAATATACAAAACTTGATGAGCTAATCGATGAAGCATTTAAGAATGGTGATGTTAATGAAGGTCAAAGAGACCAGTTAAAAGGTTTCAATGTACAACATAGAGATGCATTAGCAGAAATTGAATCAGAGCTAAAAACAGTACAGAAGGAAGCTGGTTCTTTTTTCTCAAAGATGAAAAGTTCTGACTTAGATAATGTATTGAATAATATCAAGGGAGACAAAGATTCAGATGGTAAAGTGACCAAAAGTTCTAAAGGTGATACAATAGAAAAAACATCTACTAAATGGACAAATGCTACAAAGAAAAAATTCTCACTCCCATCACCACCAAAAGGAAATTTTTCTGTATATTTATCTGATGAAGCTAAAGAAAATTGGGATAACATGTCTGATAATGAAAAGGAAAAAGAACAATTAAGAGCTTTTTTTAATTTTATGGGTGATTCACCTGAAGAAAGAGCTAAAAAATTAGGAAAAGAGTATGATGAAAATAAACCAATAGTTTCAACTGATAAGGAAGATGCATTACTTGATAGGATAAATGCTAAATATAGAAAATTAGGTTCACCAGATACATATGGTCAAATTGAAGAAATTAGACAAAAACATGCTATAGCAGAAAAAGACCATTATAATAATCTAAATGGATATTATATACCTGATGGGTCAGATATACCTCTTGGTCAAAAAATGGAAGCGAGTACAGTATTTGACCAATTCCATTTGGAAGCAATGAATCCTAACTCTAAAAAAGGAGTCCACGCATATCCAGGTTTATTTGAAACAAATCATGGTGGATTATCTGTTGATGGTAGTGTGTTGAGAGATGTTTTTGGTGTCGATAATAAAGAAAACTTTACTGCAGAATTTTCTTTTGAAACACAAGGACAATTGGGAGGTTCAGGTGCAATGAAAGGGAGAACTACTGGTGAGACAAGAAATGTTTTTCTTCTTATTAAAGATGAAGAAGGTGTAGAAAAAGAGAGAATTTATGTTGGAGAAAAAAGATTAAGAACTAAAACTGGTAAACTGGGTAAATTACAGACTGTGTATAAGTGGCACAATGATGCTATAAAGAAATTTAAAGAAAAAGGACATACAGCTTAATAATGAGAACCCAACTATTAGCTACATTCACAACTAAAACAGACCTCGAAACAACAATCGAGAATATCAAAGGTGCTTATACAATAGCATTCAGTAAGATATATGTCTTACAAAATGAAGATAGTGTGAGTGAGTTAATATGTACATACAATGTAGATTTAGCAGCAGGTGCAGATTTCAATGATGTAAAAGGAACTATATCATTACATAGAAAGAAACATTCAAATACATTATATACAATAAATGCTTTGAATGAAGTTATCACAGACTTAAACAACGGAGTGGTAGATAGTAAATTTATTGTTCCATGGGAAAATTTTAAGAATACATTATTAGTTACAAATTCAGATGGCCTAAATAGAATCAACACGAGAATCTATAAAATTGTAAAAATAGATTAGTCGTTTTAACAATTTAATATATATTTATATACATATTAGGAGAAAATGGTTATGGCAAAAACAAAAGAAGAAAACCTTCAAGTAGCAGAAGAAACAGAAGAATTATCACCCTTATATTATTTCTATTCAGTAGGATGTGGTTGGTGTAAAAAAACAGGACCAATTGTTGATGAATTGATTGATGAAGGACACGATATTCTTAAACTTGATTTATCAGACTCCGAAAATAAAAAGATTAATGAAGAACTTAAAAAAGAATATAAAGCACAATGTGGAACACCCTGGTTTATAAACGCCGATACTGGAAACCAGATATGCGGTTTCAGAGAAAAAGATATTCTTGAAAAGTGGGTAAACGGTGAAGATATCCCTGCACCACCAAGACCAACTGGTCCAATGCCAAAACCACCATTTCATGGAGCAACTGGTAAAGAAGAAACAAACTGGAAAAAAGAATATAAGAAATGGACAAAAGAAAATTCACATCTTCCAAACTTACAGCCAGCTGACCAAATCCTTGAAAGACCAAGACCAAAATCAGAACCACCTAAACCACCCCCACCACAAGCAACTGATACTGAATTAGAAACTTGGAGTAAAGAATATGACAAATGGAAAGACGAAAATTCACACTTACCCAATCTACAACCAACAAATATGATTATTGAAAATTTCAAGAAAAGACGACAAGGTACTCAACAACCACCAGTCCAAAATCAACAAGGTTTAGAACAACGAATTGGAACACTTGAACAAAAACTTGATAGGTTAATGGCTCATTTGGGAGTGAAGTAAAATTGGCTAGATTCAAACCCAAAGTTACAAAAGACAGAAGAGCTACTGAACAAGAATTGGAATGTATTTATAAAACTGAAAAGATGTTAGTGGAAGAACAAAAACTTCCTCCAGCATCTCAGATGGTTCGTGATATAGCTACAACTCATTGGAAATCTCTCAAGTCTTGGCTAAAAGGTTCACAGGTAATCACAACACAGGAAGAAGCTGAACGAAGATGGGAAATCTGTAAAGGTTGTCCATTTCTTCTCTATGATGAAACCAATCCAGATACGAATAAAAAAGATGGTAGATGTTCTCATTGTGCATGTTTTATGAATGTAAAAGTACATTATGCGGTGGCTGAATGTCCTATAGATAAATGGAAAAAACATTGTGGTTGTAATTGTGATTGTGAACATGGAGATTGTGATGAATAATTTAACAAAAACAGAATTTATGAAAATCTATAATGAGGGAGAAAATCTTACAGATAAACCCATATTTATTAGTTTTTATGCAACTTGGTGAGGACCTTGTAAAATGTACGAGCGGTCGCTCAACGAAGTTACACCAGAATACAAAGATAAGATAAATTTATATAAAGTAAACATAGAAGAAGAACTTGAAATGGCAGGTTTATTTAAAGTAATGAGTGTTCCTACAACTGCAACAATTTCAAAAAGTGGTGATGTACAATCAATGCCAGGAGCTTTAAATGAAGAAACACTTAAATATTTTTTGGAAGGATTAATTTCAAAAAAATAAAAAAAAAGACTTGTTTTATATGTCAAAAAGGATATATATTATAGGTAATAGGTTATATGGTTATAAGATTTAACCATAACAATAAACGATAAAAGATAAAACACAAAGCAGGAGAAAACGCATGGACTTAAATGCAATCAAATCAAAGCTAACGCAGTTACAATCAACAACCTCAACATCAAACAACTTTTGGAAACCTGACCCAGGTAATCAAGTAGTTCGTATTGTACCTTACAAACATAATAAAGATAATCCATTTATTGAATTATACTTTCATTATAATTTAGGTAACAATAAGACCTATATGTCACCTGTATCATTCGGCCGTCCTGACCCAGTTGAAGAGTTTGCAAACAAACTTAAATCAACTGGTAATAAAGACGAATGGATTCAAGGTAAAAGACTTGAACCTAAAATGAGAACATTTGTTCCCGTTGTAGTTCGTGGTCGTGAAGATGAAGGTGTTAAGTTTTGGGGATTTGGTAAAACAGTTTATCAAGAATTGTTATCAGTAATCGCTGACCCTGATTATGGTGATATTACAGACCCAGTAAATGGTCGTGATATTGGTATTGAACGCCAAACACCAGCAGAAGCAGGAAATCAGTATGGTAAGACAACAGTTCGAGTTAAACCTAATCAAACTACAATTACAGACAATGATACTTTACTTAAAAGTATTTTTGAGGATCAACCCGATTTGACTGAATTGTACACAGAACCATCCTATGATGATCTCAAAGAAGCTCTTAGTAATTTTCTAAATCCATCAGATGACACAACTGAAACATCAAGTGGTGTAGCAGCTACAACAACTCCAACAAAGAATGTTGCAACTAATACTACATCAAATGTCGGTGACGCATTTGACGATTTATTCAATAGCTAAATAAACAACTGAAATTGTGTGGGTGTTAAAGCCAACAGTAATAAAACCGACTGTGTGCAGAGCAACTCGTAGAAAGCCGGATACACCTACTCATTTCATCATAGGAGAAAAGTTATGTCTGAAAAAGATGCATTGGCTGGAATCATAGCCGATGAACTAAATAAACAATTCAAACATCAAAAAGTTGCATACTTTCTTGATGAAGATTCTAATCCAACTGATGTAACGGATTGGATTTCAACTGGTTCAACAATGTTAGATATAGCTATTTCTAATAAACCAAATGGTGGTGTTGCCGTAGGTAAGATTACTGAATTAAATGGTTTAGAAGGAAGTGGTAAGTCTTTAATAGGTTCTCATCTATTAGCTTCAACACAAAGAAAAGATGGAATCGCTGTTTACATAGATACAGAATCAGCTGTATCACCAGAGTTTCTTGAAGCGATAGGTGTAGATACAACAAGCATGTTATATGTTCACTTAGAAACGGTTGAAGAAATATTTGATACTATTGAAACAATTGTTACAAAAATCAGAGAATCAGATAAAGATAAGTTAGTTACAATTCTTGTTGATAGTTTAGCAGCTGCTTCTACAAAAGTAGAAATGGATGCTGACTTTGATAAAGATGGTTGGGCAACAGCCAAAGCCATCATCATATCAAAAGCAATGAGAAAAATAACACAAATGATAGCTCGACAAAAAGTGGCTCTCGTCTTTACAAATCAATTACGTCAGAAACTCGGTGTAATGTTCGGAGACCCTTGGACTACATCAGGTGGTAAAGCATTACCATTTCACGCATCAACTCGTGTTCGGTTTAAGAATATGGGTCAGATAAAAGATGGTAGTAAAAAGAATACAATCGGTATTAAGATAAAAGGTCAAGTGATTAAGAATCGTCTTGGACCACCAATGAGAACTGCTGAGTTTCCATTGTATTTCGATACTGGTATTGATGACTATGGTTCTTGGCTCACAGTAATGAAAGAACACAAGTTACTTAAACAAGGTGGAGCTTGGTACACAATACAACATGCCGACACAGAAACAGGTGAACTTATCAAAGAATACAAATTTCAATCAAAGGATTTTGAAACATTAGTAACAGAGAATCCAGACTTGAAAGAATTTTGTTATCAACAGATATGTGAAGCTTGTATCTTAAAGTATGATTCAAAAGAACTTGGCATCGATGATGTTGAGGAAACTGATGAGGTAGTGGATGAACTCTAATAAGGACTTGAACGATAAGTTTATATCTTTTTTAGACCAAACCAAAAATGAAGAACACAAAGAAGTAACACGATTGAATGATAGGGTGTTGATAATCGATGGACTCAACACCTTCATTCGTGGATTTGCAGTCAATCCAGCATTAAACGATGACGGATTACATATTGGTGGGTTAATTGGTTTTCTTCGGTCAATAAGATATACTTGTGATATTCTAAAACCATCTCGTTGTATCATCGTCTTTGATGGTAAGGGTGGTTCACCGAAAAGAAGAAAAATATATCCAGAGTATAAAGCAAATCGTAAGGTTAAGAGTAGATTAAACAGAAATGTTGATTGGGGAACAGCACCCCAAGATGAACAAGCTTCAATGAGACAACAGATGGGTAGGTTAATTGAATATTTAGAACAATTACCACTTACTCTGATTTCAATTGACAATGTAGAAGCCGATGATGTAATGGCTTACATCTCACAACAAGTACTTACAGAAAGTGATATATTCTTGATGAGTACAGATAAGGATTTCTTACAACTTGTAGATGATAGAGTAAAAGTATGGAGTCCAACAAAAAAGAAGTTATATAACAAACAAGAAGTTTTAGAAGAATATGGAATACCATCAAACAACATTCTAACATACAGAATACTTGATGGTGATAAGTCAGACAATATAGGTGGAATACCTGGATGTGGCATAAAATCTATAATCAAATATCTTGAACCGATTTCGGAGCAAGAGGATTTTGGTGTAATGGAACTATTTGATTATGTAGAAAAATCAGATTCTAAAATAAAACTCTTGGAAAATATAAAAAATAGTGTTAATTTAGTGAAACGGAATTATCTACTCATGCAACTAAATAAAGTAGATATTCCAGGTCATGTTAAATTGAAGATACAGGAAGCTGTACATAGAAAGATACCACAATTGATTAAACACAGATTTCAAGTAATGTTCTTACAAGATAAATTATCAAATCAGATAAAGAACTTGGATAGTTGGATTATGGAGTTTACAAGATTGAGTAGGTTTAGAGGATTAGATAAATGATTTCTTTTAGACATAAATTTATTTTTATTCATATTCCTAAAACAGCTGGAACATCTATAGTTAAATCTTTATCTCTGTATTCTGAAGATATAGTTGATAATAGTGGAAATATTAAACCAAATATTGAGTTGATTAGATTGGCTAGAGAGAAAAATATTAGATTGAATAATTATAAACATTTTACATACAATCAATATAAAAAAATATTGGGTGATAGAATTAAAGAATTTTTTATATTTTCTATAATAAGAACACCATATGAAAGAATACCTTCTGTATATTATTATTCCAATGTTACCGGAGTATCTTTAACTCGTTTTATTGGTGCTATACAAAATGGTGTTCATATAATTCCTAGTATTGGGATAATGAAAAATATGATTGATACATTTATTGGTGGTGTAGAGGACATTTTTTTATTGAGATTTGAAAATTTAAATAAAGATTGGAAAATTTTGTTGGATAGATTGAATTTACCATATTTATCTCTTAATCATTTAAATGTTGGTAGAAAAATAGATTATAATAATTTATATAGAGATCAAAGATTACTAACAGTAGTGAATAAAGTATTTGAAGAAGAGATTAAAAAATATGGTTATGAAACTAAAAAGGAACATAAATGACAAATAACTTATCAGATTTCGGACACACATTTCAAATCAAATCTGTATCGTGTTTAATGTCAGATTCAGGTTTCATAGCACAAATATATGACATACTTGATGAAAAACATTATGACAGCGATTCACTTAAATGGATTGTAAAAGAATGTAAATTATATTATGATGAATATAAAGCACCTATAACACTTGATGTATTTAAAGTAAAGGTTCAAGATGTTCATAATGATATTCTAAAAACTACAATTATTGAAACTCTCAAAGAAGTGTTTAGATATTTAGAAGCACCAGATTTAGATTTTATCAAAGACCAAGCAATTGACTTCTTCAAAAATCAAACACTTAAAAATGCCATCATTGAATCAGTTGAAATACTTGAGCATAATGGTGATTTTGATACAATTAAAAAGTTGGTTGATGACGCGATGAGAGCAGGAGCTGAAAGAAATTTAGGTCACGATTATATGGAAGACATTGAAGTAAGATATTCAGAGATGGCTCGTGATACAGTTGAAACTCCTTGGGATGTTCTCAATGATTTAACACAAGGTGGTTTGGCTGGCGGTGAACTTGGAGTAATCGTAGCACCTGCAGGTATTGGTAAAACTTGGATTCTATGTGCATTGGGAGCGGGTGCAATGAAAAGGGGAACAAACATAGTTCATTATACACTTGAATTAAATGAGGCGTATGTGGGATTACGATACGATAGTTGTTTCACAGGTATAGCAAACCAGAATTTAAAATATCATTTAGATGATGTGAAGACAAAGATTGAAAATTTAGAAGGTGAGTTGATAGTTAAATACTTTCCAACAAAGACAGCATCAGTAAATACAATATCAGCTCACTTACAGAAAATGAGAATGATGGGAAAACCAGTTGATATGGTTGTAGTAGATTATGCTGATATTCTTAAAGATACAGGAAACGCGAGAGAAGTAAGACACGCTCTTGGAAACATTTATGAAGATTTACGAGGATTGGCGGGTGAATTTCAGGTACCAGTTTGGACTGCATCACAAGCAAATCGTTCAGCACTTGATGAAGATGTTATTGAAGCACAAAAGATAGCTGAATCATATCAAAAGATAATGACTGCTGATTTCGTTGTATCATTATCAAGAAAAGTAGAAGATAAGATTGGTAATACAGGAAGATTCCACGTTATAAAAAACAGATTTGGACCTGATGGTATAACATTCCCAGCAAAAGTAAACACAAACACAGGCGCGGTTGAGATATTTGAATCTACAAGTGTTGGTGGAAAAGAAACACAAGGTAAGATTGATAACAGAGATAATCTCATGAAAAAGATGTTATCTAATAGATATGATGATTTGATGAGTGATGATTGATAATTGTAGCATATGTGATTCAGAATTAGAACCAGATAATGGTGATATAATAGGAAATTTTGGAATATCATCAGTTGGATTCTGTGTATGGTGTTTATCAAGTGTAACTGATATGGTGATACAATTGAATGGATTTAATGATATAGAAACATTAAAAGAGAGAATAGTTGAATTAGAAGAGGATTCAATGAATGAATAATCTTACTATAAAAGAGATAGGTAAAGAATTAGCTATAGATTTGATACAAAGTACACACTACTCAAAAGTTATGCCAAGGTTAACAAAACATTATCTTGGGTGTTTTTTAGAAAATAAATTAGTGGGTGTTGTCACATTAGGTTGGGGTACTCAACCTAAAGGTACTATAAATAAGATGTTTCCTGGATTAGAGACTAAAGATTATTATGAAATTGGTAAAATGTGTATGTTAGATGAAATGCCTAAAAATTCAGAATCTCAAATGTTATCTAAGGTTGTAAAATGGATGAAGATAAATACATCAGATAGATTATTTCTTTACACTTGGGCTGATGGTATAGTTGGTAAAGCTGGATATGTGTATCAATCATTTAATTTTTTGTATGGTGGTTTTATTTGGACAGATATATATGTTAGTGATAAGGGTGAAAAAATTCATCCTCGTTCAGCTAGAACCTTATGTGAGGAAAATGCCAAAATGGTAGGCAAAGATAAGATTTTTTGGCTTACATATGATTTTATGAAAAAGAAAGGAATAAAGAGAATAAAGGGTAAACAATTTAGATATATTTTACCTTTAAGTAGAAAAGCTAAAAAAATGTTAAACGATTCAAATATGGAGTGGAGTATAAAATACCCTAAAGATATAGATTTAGAATGGAAAGAATTAGTTGGTAAAGGAAAATATGAGATAATGAAAGAAGAACCAAAATTTAATTTAGATGTAGTAGAATATAATATAAAAAATGTAAACCCAAATAGAACAATTAAACATGATTTTTTTTAATAGATGTAATAATTTGACAAAAGAATGATATTTATAAATGTTATTAGATAAAAAATTGATACAAATCACAAAAGAATTATAGGAGTTATATATGACAGAATTTAAAAAATTCAGCCTGTCAGACAATTTCATAGACGGATATAAAAGAAAAAGAGCACCATTCGGTTTTAACGGATTGGGTGAACTTGTCTATATGAGAACATATTCTCGTCTAAAAGATGATGGAAAAAACGAAATGTGGTGGGAAACTGTTAAGCGTGTTGTAGAGGGAACTTACAACATGCAAAAGAAACATATTGAGAGATATGATTTAGGGTGGAACGCGTGGCAAGCACAAAGGTCAGCACAGGAGATGTATGACCGAATTTTCAATATGAAATTCTTACCACCCGGCCGAGGACTTTGGGCTATGGGAACATCAATAACCGAAGAACGAGGTTTGTACGCCGCCCTCAACAATTGTGCATTCGTATCAACACAAAATCTGAAAGATGATTTATCTAAACCATTTACATTCTTAATGGATGCAAGTATGGTTGGTGTTGGTGTTGGTTTTGATACAAAGGGTGCAGAATCGTTTGTTATAAGAGGACCCAAAACTGATAGAGGTATAGAAACATATGTAGTACCAGATACTCGTGAAGGATGGGTTGAATCAGTACGAAGATTATTAGATTCATATTTTCTTGGTATAACTCCAGTTGAGTTTGATTACACACAGATTAGAGAAAAGGGAGCACCAATCAAAGGATTCGGTGGTGTGTCAAGTGGTTACGAACCATTAGAAGAAGTCCATAATACCGTTAGAGAAACATTAGATAAGAATGTAGGTGAACCAATTTCAATAACTACAATCGTTGACATTATGAATCTAATCGGTAAGTGTGTTGTAGCTGGTAATGTAAGACGAACTGCTGAAATAGTATTTGGTGATTCAACATCAGAAGAATACATCAATTTAAAGAATTATAAAAAGAACCCACATAGAGAAACATATGGTTGGACATCAAACAATTCTATATTTGCTGAGTTGGGTATGGATTATACAGAAACGGCTGAACGAATAAATGATAATGGTGAACCTGGTTTCGCGTGGTTAGATAATATGAGAGAATATTCTCGTATGAAAAATGGTGGGGATAATAAAGATCACAGAGTTGCTGGTGGTAATCCCTGTCTTGAACAATCACTTGAATCTTATGAGTTGTGTTGCTTGGTAGAAACATTTCCAAACAATCACGAGAGTTTAGAAGATTATATCAAGACATTGAAATACGCATATCTATATGCTAAAACAGTAACACTTGGAAAAACACATTGGTCTGAAACAAATAGAGTGATGTTACGAAATAGAAGAATTGGAACATCAGTAAGTGGTGTGGCTCAATTCATTACAGACAAAGGATTACATCAATTAAGAGAATGGTTAGAAAGTGGATATGATGCAATTCAAGATTATGATAAAATGTATTCAGATTGGTTAGCAGTTCCTCGTTCAATCAAAACTACATCAGTTAAACCAAGTGGAACTGTATCTCTATTAGCAGGAGCAACACCAGGATTACACTATCCTGAATCACGTTTCTATATCAGACGAATAAGATTATCAATTAATTCACCATTAATCAAACCATTACAAAAAGCAGGTTACAACATAGAACCAGCTTTCGGTAGTGAAGATTCAACAGTAGTCGTAGATGTACCGGTTGATGTGGGTGAAGGTGTAAGAACAATTAACGATGTATCAATGTGGGAACAAATGAGTTTAGCAGCATTCATGCAAAAGTATTGGGCAGATAACCAAGTAAGTTGTACTGTAACATTTGACCCTGATACAGAAGGACATCAGATAGCATCAGCACTTAACTATTTCCAATATCAGATGAAAGGTATATCATTCTTACCTAAAATGGAATTGGGTGCATACAAACAAATGCCATACGAAGAAATCACAAATAAAAAATATGATAAGATGGTAAAAGAATTAAGTTTCTTATCATTCAGACAAGTCAAAGGGAACGAAGCAGAAGTTGAAAAGTTCTGTAACAATGACCATTGTGAAATTGATTTTGGTGAATTGGTAGAGGAAACACAGGAAGCGGGGGTTTAATGAAAAATACAACTTGGAATAAAGATTGGAGAAAATCTGTTATCATATTAAGTGGTGGATTTGATCCAGTTCATAAAGGACATTTAAGAATGTTCAGAGAAGCATCTTGGCTAGGACATCAAGTAGTAGTAGGATTAAATTCAGATGAATGGTTAACACGAAAAAAAGGTAAACCATTTATGGAGTTTAAAGAGAGAAAAGAAATACTTGAAGGGTTTAAATATATAAATCAAGTACTAGCTTTTGATGATTCAGATGATACTGCTTGTGGTTTACTTAAACAAGTTAGAACTATTTATAGTGGTGATGGATTTAACTATGATTATTTAGATACAAATCCTACTGGTGAGAATGAATATAAATTATACTTTGCTAATGGTGGCGATAGAACAAAAGAAAATATTCCAGAAATTCCTGTATGTAAAGAACTTGGTGTTGAAATGTTATGGGGAATCGGTGGTGGTAAAATTCAATCATCATCCTGGCTAACAAATGGAGAAGAAAAATAATTAGATTATTATTTATATTATTATTTTTATTTTCTTGTACGGATAATACAAATCCAGTAAGTACAGAAAATAATTTAACAACAATATCATCAGAAGCACTAACAATAAATCCTGGTGATTTACCAGAACCATTTATAGTTGGTGGTGAAGAAGTAGACCCAGCATGTCCAAATTGTAAATATGAATTTATGGTTTCACTTCGATATAGTGGTGGTCATTGGTGTGGTGGTTCACTTGTTAGAGAAGATTGGGTAATCACAGCCGCTCATTGTGTAGAAGGAGTTTCAGAAAATAATCTTCAAGTTAAGATTGGATTACATAATGTTAATTCAACAACAGGAGCTATAACAAGAAATGTAGATGACATTATAGTTCATCCACAATATAGTAGTTGGTCATTAGATAATGATTATGCTATACTACACTTATCATCACCTGTTACAAACTTTGAACCAATACAATTAGTTACAGATGATTCACACGATGAAGAACCTGTAATGTCAACAACAATGGGTTGGGGTGCGACATCATCTGGTGGTGGTAGTTCTAATGTATTACTTGAAGTAGATGTTCCAATTGACGATGGTTGTGGTAACTATTCTAATTCAGATATAACAAACAATATGGTTTGCGCAGGTGATGGTAACGGTGGTGAAGATTCTTGTCAAGGAGATAGTGGTGGTCCATTGATTATGACAAATGGTGATGGGGAGTATGAACTTATTGGTATAGTTAGCTGGGGATATGGTTGAGCTGAAGCTCAGTACCCGGGCGTGTACTCTCGAATATATCCAAGATTATCTTGGTTCTTTGATTATATAGGTGAACCTGAAACAGAATTTATTCCAGATTTATATGGTGATTCTAACTTTGATGGTGTGATAAATGTTCTTGATATTGTTGTCATTGTAGGTTTTATATTGGGTAATGAAGAACCAACTGAAGAACAATCAATAACATCAGATATGAATCAAGATGGTGTTATAAATATTTTAGATGTGATATTGGTAGTAAATGAAGTTCTTGGAACATCATTTACACAATCAGTTCAATGGTTGGAAAAAACCTTTCCAGAATTAAAGACAAAGGAAAGATTAAGCAAATTAAATAAATTACAATATTTTGCTAAATAGGAGATAAGATGGGATATAAACGAATAGTAGGTTTCACTTGTGGAGCATTTGATTTGGTTCATCCAGGACATATGGTTATGTTTGAAGATGCTAAACATCAATGTGGTTATCTCATAGTAGGATTACAATCGGATCCAACAATAGACAGACCAGATGTAAAACATCACCCAGTTCAATCAGTTCGTGAACGATTGGAAATGTTAAAGGCGATACGATATATAGATGAGGTGATTGTATATGATACAGAAGATGATTTGTATGAATTACTTAAAGAAATTAAACCAAATATACGAATCATCGGAAGTGATTGGAAACAAAGTAATAGTGGTTTCACAGGAGATGACTTACCAATCACGATATACTGGCACCACAGAAGCCACGATTGGTCATCATCAGATTTAAGAGAACGAGTATTTGAATCAGAAAAATGGAGATGTAAAGCAAGATAATACTTGTTTCATAACACAAAAAGGTTGTATATTATCATATGAATAAAAAATATTGTAACACATGTAGTTGGGAGTTAAGTAAACACGAAGTAAGATATCCATCTCTGCATAAAAAAAATAAAATAGACAGAGAACGCGCTAAAAAATATTGTGAAGATCACGAAAGAGTTTATGGAAGTTTATGCACTCCAATTTGGTGTGAGGAATGTGGTCATCTCAAAATATACAAAATAATGATTACAGAAAAGTCAAGAAAGATGACTCCAAAGTTTGATAAACGGAAAAACCGAAAATAAATGTACCAAAACATATATGTAAAAAGAACAAAGACAAATAGTGAAGTACATCTTTGGGATGACAAAACAGGTTATTCAAAATTTCAATATAAACCATATGCATATTTAAAATCTCAAACTGGTCAACATCGTTCATTATATGGTGATAAGTTAAAAAAGGTAAACTTTTGGACAGGTGATGATATACAGAATGGTAAAGTGTTTGAAAGTGATGTTCCAATTGAAACTCGTGTATTAGTAGATATGTATGGTGATTCTGATGAAATGTCAGAAAGTCATCGTGAAGTTTATTTTGATATTGAAGTTGAGGTCACAAAAGGATTTCCAGACCCAAAAGAAGCTCGTAATAAGATAACTGCTATAGCATTATATGATAAGACAATAGATAAATATCATTGTTTTGTTTTGGGTGATGTAAAGAATACAGATGTGATAGAATCATTTCGGTCAGAAGAAGAATTACTACAGAGATTTTATCAGAAATATCTTGAAATCAATCCTACAATATTGAGTGGTTGGAATATAGATGGATTTGATATTCCTTATTTATATAACAGAACTCGTAGAGTAATGGGTGAGAGTTTTGCTAACGCACTTTCACCAATTGGAGAGGTGTTCTATTCAGAACATAAGAATAGATATAAGATAGCGGGTGTATCTTGTTTAGATTATTTAGCATTATATAAGAAGTTCACATACACACAACAATCATCATATAGGTTAGATTTCATAGGACAATTTGAGGTTGGACTTAGTAAGATTGAATATGAAGGAACACTTAATGATTTGTATGAAACTGACATCAACAAGTTCATTGAATATAATTTGAATGATGTTAAGATAGTAAAAGCACTTGATGACAAGTTCGGTCTTATTAATTTAGCTATAGGCATCTCACATGTTGGACATACACCATACGAAGATGTATATTTCAGCAGTCGTTATCTTGAAGGAGCTCTATTAACTTATCTGAAAAAGATAAATGTAGTAGCACCTAATAAGAATTTAAGAGCTAAAGAACTGATGGATGGTGAGGAAAAGTTTACTGGTGCTTATGTAATGGAACCTGTTCCTGGTAGACACGCTTGGGTGTATGATTTAGATTTAACATCAATGTATCCGTCAATTATTATGACTTTGAACATATCACCTGAAATGAAAATAGGTAAATTGTTAGGATGGGATGTAAAAGAGTTTTTAAAGAGAACAAACAAAACATATTCGTTAGAAGTAGAAGGTAAGATAAAAGGTACTTTTAACGAGGCTGAGTTAGGCAGTATGTTAGCTTCAAACAAAGTTACACTCTCTACTAACGGAATCCTTTACAAAAATGATAGACCTGGATTGATACCATCTATCCTAGAAAAATGGTTTGATGAAAGAGTTGAGTTCAAAAAGTTAGCAAAAAAATATGCTGAAGATGGTGATAAACAGAAACATACATTTTTTGATAAACGACAGCATGTTCAAAAGATTATGTTGAATAGTTTGTACGGAGCATTAGGTCTTCCAGTATTCAGATTCTTTGATTTAGACAACGCCGCGGCAGTGACAACTTGTGGTCAAGAATTGATTAAATATACACAACAAATGGCTAACTATTATTATAACAAAGAACTTAGTGATAAAGAAAAATATGTAATTTATACAGATACAGATAGTATATTCGTAAGTGCAGTTCCACTTGTAAAACATAGAAACCCCAACGCTGACACAGAAGATAATGAATATATGACGAAAGAGATATTATCAATAGCATCAGAGGTTCAAGAGTTTTTAAATGAAAGTTATGATGTATTTGCAAAACGATTTCTAAATTGTGATGAACACAGATTTGATATTAAACAGGAAGTGATTTCAAAGTCAGCTTTTTGGGTGACAAAGAAAAGATATGGTCAATGGATTATAAACGATGGTGGTGTTAAATGTGATAAGTTAGATGTCAAGGGATTAGATATTGTTAGGAGTAACTTTCCAGTAGCGTTTAAGAGTTTGATGACAGAGGTATTACAAGATATTCTTTCTGATGTAGATAAAGGTGAAATTGACACAAAGATATTAAATCTCAAATCATCAATGAAGGACATGAAATTAACTGAAATTGCATTACCAACTGGTGTAAAGGGTATTCAAAAGTTTACTGATAAAAGTCGTAACAAATTTAATAGTATAGGTATGTTCACAAATATAAAAAAAGGTGCACCGGTTCATGTTAAGTCAGTAATAATCTACAACGATTTATTAAAACATTTTAGTTTAGATAAAGTAGAACCGATTAGAAATTCAGATAAAATCAAATGGGTGTATCTTAAATCAAATCCGTATGGTATAAAATCTATAGCGTTTAAGGATTATGAAGACCCAAAAGAGATAATGGATTTTATAGAACAATATGTTGATTATGATAAACTGTTTGAACGAGCATTAAACAAGAAAATGAAAACTTGGTATGAAGCATTATCTTGGGAAGAACCAGTAGATAAACAATATACATTAGAGAGATTTTTTTAAAAAAAGGTTGTTTTGTATTACAATTTAGTAGTATATTATAACAATATTAAATACAGGAGAAGTAGGAATGCAAAAAAGTAAGTTAGACAAGTTCATCCAAAAATACAACTTGGGTGGTAATGTAAATAGTGTTAAGTGGAAATCAGATGGAGATTCACTTTCAACATCATTTGTGACACCAGACAAATCATTATTGGGTGAAGTAAGAGTAGATAAGTTCACATTTGAAGATGCTGAACTTGGTGTATATCAAACAGACCAACTAAAGAGTTTGATTGGTGTATTGGGTGATGATGTATCATTGACTTTATCAAGGTTCGGTGATAAAGCTGTATCATTAAAAGTAAAGAATGGTTCAGTATCAATTGATTATGTGTTAAGTGATTTATCAGTTATCGCAGACCCACCAGCACTTAAAAGATTACCTAATTTTGGAACACAGATTAAACTTGATACTAAGTTTATTGACACTTTCATCAAAGGTAAAGGTGCGTTAAGTGAAGTTGATACATTCACAGTTCTCAACAATGACAGAACAGGTAGAGTTGAGGTAATAATTGGTTATTCATCAATCAATACAAATAGGGTAAACATTCCAGTAGAAACTACGACAAATGATTTGACAGACCCAGTTTCATTCAACGCCAATCTATTTAAAGAAGTGTTAGTTGCAAACAGAGAATGTACATCAGCAGTTCTTGAAGTTTCAAACGAAGGTTTAGCTCGTGTGAATTTCAAAGTTGATGATTATGATTCAACTTATTATGTAGTAGCAGTACAGGATGTAGATTAATATGAAAAAAGAGAAACGAGAATGGAAATATACATTGATGTTATCTGATGGTAATGGAGTATATTTTGCTAATTCATTGTGGGGACTATTTACTGAAATATTATTACATAGATTATTTCATTTCAAGAGAGGTGATGGATGGCGGAATTAAGTCATTCTCTTTGGGTAGAGAAATACAGACCATCAGACTTAAATACATACATAGGTAACGAACATCTAAAAAGTAAGGTAAGTATTTATCTTGAATCAGAAGATGTTCCCCACTTATTGTTGTATGGAGTTGCTGGAACTGGTAAAACAACATTAGCTAAAATTATTACAAGTAATATTGATTGTGATTATCTTTACATCAACGCGTCAGATGAGAACAATGTAGATAATGTCAGAACAAAGATAAAGAACTTTGCTTCTACAATAGGATTTAGAGAATTAAAAATAGTCATACTTGATGAAGCTGATTTCCTTACACCGAACGCACAAGCAGCACTTCGTAACTTGATGGAAACATTCTCAAAACATTGTCGGTTCATATTGACTTGTAATTATGTGGAGAGAATCATAGACCCAATTCAATCAAGATGTCAACCATATAAGATTGTTCCACCTTCAAGAAAAGAAGTGGCTATTCAATTAAAGAGTATTTTTGAAGCTGAAAATGTTACATTCAAGCTTGATGATTTAGCTTTAATCGTAAACGCCGGTTATCCAGATATTCGTAGGGTAATCAATTCGGCACAACGACAAGTTGTAGATGGTGAGTTAAAGATTGATGTTAGTTCAGTAATTCAAAATAATTACAAAGTTCAATTATTAGAAATGTTGAGTGATGGTTCAAAGTTTAACGACTTACGAAAGCTGATAGCAGATAATTCAGTTAGTGATTATGCCGAACTATATCGTTTATTATATGATGAGGTAGATACCTATTCAAATGGTAAAGTGGCTGAATGTATATTAGCAATCGCTGAAGGTGAATTTAACGATGTAAATGTTGTGGATAAGGAAATATGTTTTATGTCCACATTAATTAAAATAATGAGGATAATTAAATGAAGAAATTTTTAGTAGAACATAGAGATTTAAGTATTCCACCAATTAGAGTATTATTATATAATCCACCATATGAGGATGAAAATATTTTACACAAAACTGGTTGGAAAAGTAAAGATGTAACAATAACAGATATAACAATGGAGATAGAAGATGACAACAATTAAAGGTAATTTTGGTGGACCACAAGAACCACAACAGGAAATAGATTTTTCAAAAACAAGTGAAATAAAATGTGAAGTGTGTCTAAATGATACATTTGAACAAACTTTATTATTAAGAAAACTATCAGCATTAGTTTCACCTACAAATCAAGAAACTATTGTTCCAATGGCAGTGTTCGCTTGTCAAAAATGTGGTCATGTTAATAGTGAATTTAGACAGAGTGAATTAGATATATAAATGCCGTTCTACACTTTCAGATGTCTATCTTGTAATCAAGAACAAGAAGTATTACAGAAAATAGATGAACCAGAACCAGTATGTGAAAGATGTGTTAATGCTAGTTGTGGTGTCCATATAGTAGAAATGGAAAGAGTGTTTAAAGTTAACGCTAAACCACATTCAAAAGATGGTTCGTGGGATTTTAAAAAGGATAAACCAAAATGACAATTATAGATTGGATGAACCAGTTGTTGGTTCACAAGAAATCGTGGGAAGAACATTCAGAAACAGACAGAAAGAAGTTCAGTCCATTTATACTAAACAGATGGTTGTCAATGGATATAGATTTCATAGAGATAGTGAACTACTTTCAGAAATATTCTATTGGCCAATTAAAACCAAAAGAAGTATATAAGTGGTATTGTGATGTTTTACCAAAAGGTAAACGATATAACAAATACATCAAAGGTAAGAAATCAAAAAAATATGACGAATGGTTAACAAAACTCTTGTGTAATCATTTTGAATGTAGTAAGTTACAAGTAATAGAATATCTTGAACTAATAAATAAACAAGAATTAAAAGACATCTTGGAGATGTATGGGATAGATAAAAAACAAATGAAGAAGGTATGCAAATGAGTAAAACAATAAAAGATTCACCAGATTATAAAGAGTATAATAAAATATTCAATGATGAAAAGACAGAACTAAATTCATTTCTGACCAATGATGATGGAGATGCAATTACATATATAGAAACTACATATCCAGAAACAGCCAAAGAGTTCCAACGATTACAGTTTGAACAATGGGCTTTGTTTTGTAAGAAGCAAATGGATTATGGACCAAGTAATATAGCTATGGGAACTGAATTAAAAACAGATGAAGAAAAACGATTGAGTAAGATAGGTCTTATAGTTAGGATTAACGATAAGGTACAGAGATTAATCAATCTTGTGGTGAAGAATAATAGAGAAGCACAGAACGAACCGACAATGGACGCATTCAAAGACTTATCAGTATATGGTATAATTGCACAGATAGTTGAAGCTGGTAAGTGGGGTAAATAATTGGGTAGAATTTCATATTCACAACTTTCAATGTTTTCAGAGTGTCCAAAACGATGGAAACTGAATTACATAGACGATAAAAGAATATCAGAACCGAGTATTTATTTGTTGTTCGGAACAGCAATGCACGAGGTGATACAAAAGTATCTCAATGTTATGTATGAGTTTACAGTTAAACGAGCAAATCAACTCAATTTAGAACGAATACTACAAGAGAAGATGGTTGAGGTATTTAATAGAGATAAAGAAGCATATGGAAAAGACCCTTGTACAAAAGAACAATTAAAAGAGTTCTTTCAAGATGGTTGTAACATATTAGATTTCTTCAAAAAAAATAGAGGTGAGTATTTCAGTAAAAAGGGATATGAACTAATTGGTTGTGAAGTTCCAGTAGAGATGGACTTACAGAAAAATTTAACTTGGGTTGGTTATCTTGATATTGTGATGAAAGACACAATTGGAAATGTAATCAAAATATACGACATTAAAACATCTACAAAGGGTTGGAACAAGTGGATGAAAGCTGATGAGAATAAAACACAACAATTATTATTATACAAACAATTCTATTCAAAACAATACAATCACCCAATAGAGAAGATTGAAGTTGAATACTTCATAGTAAAGAGAAAATTATATGAGAATGTAGATTGGCCACAAAGACGAGTTCAAAAGTTTTCACCAGCAAGTGGAACTGTATCAATGAACAAGGTAGCAAAGAAACTTTCAAAGTTCATCAACGAAGGTTTCAATGAAGATGGTAGTCATACAGATGTAGATTTACAAGCAACACCAAGTAAAAAGTCTTGTAGATGGTGTGAGTTTAACGGAAGTGAATATTGTAATGAAGGAGTTAGATGAAAATGAAATATTTCTCGTTAAGAATGAAATTGGATACAATAATAATAAATGAAGGTTTTGAAAAAAAAGTCTTGGAAAATATAAGATATTGTCGTAAATTAGTGGGTAAGCAATTTAGAGTAATATTCTGGAACGAAAGCTTAACAGATAAGCAATGTGAAGAGTTTGTTAAAAGAAATGAACATCTATTATTTGAAGTACATACAAAGATTACCAAAAGGAATGATATAGTATGGTATCTCATACAAAGTGATGGTGAAAAAAGTAGATGGAGATACAAATCAGAAGGTGATATTTTAGATGGGATAGCATCTTATATCAAATTGGTAAAACATATGAATAAAGGATCAAAGTGAGAATAGGATTAGTGGGAAGTCGATTATACGAGAACAAGAAAAAGATAAAAGACTTCATATTCAAACTCAAACAAGAACACGGAACAGATACAATTATCGTAAGTGGTGGCTGTAAAGATGGAGCTGATAAATATGCTAAGAAATATGCTCTTGAACTTGGATTACAATATGAGGAGTATCCACCATTTCACGAAGTTCATAATTTGTATTGTAAATTACCAGAAAGTTGTTACGGAAAGAATTATCATGTTAAAAATTACTTTGCAAGAAACAAGTTAATAGCAAAACATAGTGATTATGTAGTAGCGTTTATTCCAGATGGTCACACATCAAGGGGAACATTATCCACAATAAAATATGCAGAAGATTTTGGTAAAAAAACAATAATAATTGATTGATTTCTTCACTTTGTATATACTTATTATATGTATATATGAATTAGGAGATATATTATGAATATGAATTATAAAGATGTAAAAGTATATGTGTATGGATTACTTGATGACGATGGAGAAACTGTAACATATATAGGTAAATCTACAAGTCCTAAACAAAGATTATCTGCACATTGTATAGATGGTCATTGTTCATCAAGAAAGATGATAATCATTGATATATTTTATGATACTGAATATAGGTGGATACATAAATATTTAAAAGATGGTCACCCATTGAAGAATAATGAGGTAACACCTCAGTCAGAAGATTGGAAGATTGGTGAAATTGTTGAACATAAACAATTGCGTGTGGTAAAATTTAAAGATTTGAGAAATAACATTGTTTATAATAGTATAAAAGACGCAGCAGCTGCGACAGGTATGAGCAGATATATTGTTAGTCAATTATTATATAATAAAAATTATAGAAAAATTCATAGTGATGAATATGAGTTTGAAATTTTAAGCACAACACGAGATTGATAGGAGAAATAGTTATGAAAGACACCAAACTTACTTCGGTTAAGATTTTAGAAGGGTTGTATAATAGATTTAAATTAGCAACCGTAAACACCAAAATGACATTACAAAAACTGACAAATAGGTCAATGGATATGTATCTTAACGATGAAGATTTTAGAGAACAGATAGAAACAAATCAACACTTGATTGAGAGTGGAAGCAACTTTTAGAATAAGGAAAACGGTTATATGAGTGAAATAAAACTCCCGAAGTTACGAAAGATTGACCCAAACAAACCCAAAAATAAAAAGATATTACTATTATCAGATGATTTAAGAATGCATTCTGGTATAGCAACTCAATCTAAAGAGTTTGTTTTGGGAACGATTCATAAGTACGATTGGGTTCAAATTGGTGGAGCAGTAAATCATCCAGAAAATGGTAAGATTGTAGATATGTCAGAATCCTTGAGGACTGAACTTGGAATAGAAAATGGATATCTCAAACTATACCCAATATCTGGTTATGGAAATCCAGATTTACTAAGACAGATTATAGAATTAGAAAAACCAGATGCCATTATACATTTCACAGACCCACGATTTTGGATTTGGTTATATCAAATGGAACACGAAATTAGACAAAATATTCCAATTCTATATTATAACATTTGGGATGATTTACCAGACCCATTGTATAATACAAATTTCTATCGTAGTTCAGATACATTGTTATCAATATCAAAACAAACATATGGTATAAACAAACGAATACTATCAAAGTTTGGATATGAAGATTGGCAAACTGTATATGCACCTCACGGTATCACAGACAAACGAATATTTAAAGTTGATAAGGATGATTATAATTTAAAACAATTTCAACAAAAATATGGTCTTGATAAATATAAATATAGGATTCTATACTTGAATAGAAATATCAGACGAAAGAATCCAGGTGATGTAGCTATGGCATACAAACACTTTATGGATGGACTTACAGAAGAACAAAGAAAAGAATGTGTATTTGTTTGGCACTCATCACCTTCTGATGAAAATGGAACTGACATGAGAGCAGTTTGTCAAACACTTTTACCAGATTATCCTGTTATATTTACTTACGATAATGGTGGTACTATGAATGATGAACAGATGAATTTCCTTTATAATTCAGTTGATGTCTATATCAATCTAGCGTCAAACGAAGGATTTGGTTTGGGTTCACTTGAAGCTCTCACAGCAGGAACACCAATCATAGTAAATGTAACTGGTGGAATGCAAGACCAATGTGGATTTAAAAAAGATGGTAAGTATCTAACAGCAGATGACTATGTTGAGTTAGGTTCTAATCACAGAGGAACTCATAAAGAACATGGTGAGTGGGTTAAACCAGTATTTCCGTCTAACATATCATTGTGTGGTTCACCACTCACACCATATATCTTTGATGACAGATGTCAATACGAAGATGCAGGAGAAGCTTTGAAATACTGGTATGACAAGGGACCTGAAGAAAGAGAACGATGTGGTGAAACAGGCCGTCAATGGGTGTTAGGTGATACAGCTCGTATGACCGGAAAACATCTATCAGAAACATTCATTGATACAATAGAAACTACATTTGAAAAGTGGAAACCAAAAGAACGATACACATTGGAGACTGTTTAGTATGAAAAAATTAATGTTGATATGTGCACCAGTAACATCAAGAAGTGGTTATGGAGCTCACGCGAGAGATTTAGTATGGTCATTTTTACAACACGATAAGTATGATGTGAAAATATTTGATGTTCGTTGGGGTGATTGTCCAAGAAACGCTTTAAACAAAGATAATACAAATGACAAACAAATTTTAGATTGTATTTTACCACAACCACAATTAGACAGACAACCCGACATTTATGTAGATATTCGTATTCCAAATGAATTTGAAACACATGGTAAATTTAATATCGGTATAACAGCTGGTGTAGAAACAAATGCTGTGTCTGGAAAGTGGATTGAATGTTGTAACAAAATGGATTTAGTCATAGTTCCATCAGAACACTCAAAGGTAGGATTCGTCAATTCAGTATATGATGCCGTTCAACAAGCTCCAGATGGTTCACAACAGAAAGTCGGTGAGTTAAGACTTGAAAAACCAATGGAAGTTTTGTTTGAAGGAGCAGATGAAGAAATATATAAATCATTGGAGAAGGATGAATTAGACATAGACATATATGACTTGATAGAAAATATAGTACCTGAAAAGTTTGCATTTTTATTTGTTGGACAATGGACTAAGGGTAGTTATGGTGAAGATAGAAAAGATATAGCAAAGTTGATAAAAGTATTTTATGAAGCATTTGCTAACCAAAAGAAACAACCGGCGCTCATATTAAAAACACACGGTGCTACATTTAGTATTTTAGACAAAGAGGATACACTACAAAAGATAAATTCAGTAAAACAGATGTTCCCTAAAGATGTAAAATTACCAAATGTATATTTACTACATGGTGATTTTACAGACGAAGAAATGAACTCACTCTATAATCACCCAAAAATTAAATCAATGGTTTCATTAACTCATGGTGAAGGATTTGGAAGACCATTATTAGAAGCAACAATGACAGGACTTCCAGTTATGACAACTGCTTGGAGTGGTCAACTTGATTTTCTCAATCAAGATAAGTCAATGTTGATTGGTGGTGAATTACAACAAGTTCCCAGTTCAATGGTATGGGAAAATATAATTATACCAGAAAGTAAATGGTTTGTTGTAGATGAAAATTCAGCAAGAGGAGCATTAAAATACATCATTGACAACCGATATGAAGTTAAAAATAGAGCTAAAAGTTTGATGTACGAAAACAGAGAGAAGTTTACATTAAACAAGATGGTTGAAAAACTTGATGAGATAACGAAAAAATATACAGGTAACATGCCATCACAAGTCCAATTGAAACTTCCAAAGTTAAAGAAAGCCGGAAGTTCAGAACTACCAAAAATAAAATTACCAAAATTAAAAAAAGTAACGGAGACAACTCATGCAGATGGTTAGTAATTGTCCATTGTGTGAAGAACATTCACTTCATATTTTAGGACAAGAAGAATCACAGATGATGCAATGTTTAAATTGTGGTTACACAAGTACATCTAAATTTATTGGTGATAAAAAAACAAATGAAGAATATCAAAAACTTACAGAAGACATGCAAAACTGGTCAACGGAATTTAATGGTAGAATTTGGATTCCAACAATGATGACATTACCAATTGGTATGTTATATCCAACTAATATAGAAGAAGTTGTTGGTGATGGTACAAGAACTGTTATGAAATGGTCGTTTGCTGAAATGGTTGATATTCCAGAAGAAGAAAGAACGAATTATCCTGTTCCTGGTGATACAGAACAATACTATGAACGAATGTATGACATTGATAACGCTAATATTTATGATGAGTTCTTTGAAGGTATGGTAGAATTAAATAACAGAATGAAAGAAGAATCTGATAATGCCTAAGTTAGGTAAAGTAGCACATTACTCAAAACGACTTCTAATTCAAAAAGTACCAGAAGCTAAAATCTTACCTGGTATGTTATTAACTTTTGAATATAGTGAATCTAACATTTATGACAGACGGCCATTGATATTAGTGTTGGGAGTAATAGGTGACAGACTTGAAGGTGTTAATTTCAATTATCTAAAAGAGAGTGAAATAACTCGTTTCTTTAAAGAATGTGAAAAATTTGGAGTTGAACCATTATATGAAAATTATTTAAAATTACCTGATGATTACATTAGAGTTCCATTGAATACTAAATTTAGTCCAAGTAGATGGGATGGTAAAACAGTTTACACAAGAATATTTAAAAGATATAAGAGATACAGAGAAGCGTACAGAAGCTACAAATTGAAAAGTGTAACAGCAGCAAAAGTTGTTAATTATAAAATAAAAGGGTTAGAACAAGGTGAATGACATATCCATCTCATATGCAATCCTGACACACAACGAGGATAAATCATTACAAAAACTACTTGACTTTCTTGTTGAACATAAAGATGAGAATGATGAAATAGTCATACTTGACGATTTTTCAGATAATCCAAAGACAATAGAGATACTTGATTTCTATGTATCAGCTCACGACATTGTATATGAACAAAGAGAACTACTAAAAGATTTCGCAAATCAAAAAAACTACTTGAATCGTATGTGTTCAGGTGATTACATTTTTAACATAGATGCAGATGAGATGTTAACAAAGTTCTTCATGGAAAATGTCAAGAGTGTGTTAGAAGCAAACCCAACAATTGATTTGTTTTGGTTACCGAGAGTTAATACAGTTAAAGGATTAACACAAGAACATATCAACAAGTGGAGTTGGAATGTGAACGAAAAAGGTTGGGTAAATTGGCCGGATATACAAGGTAGACTTTATAAGAAACGACCAAACATCTTATGGGAAAAACCAGTTCACGAAAGAATTATAGGTTACAGAGAACATACATTTTTTCCACAAGAAAAGAATTGGGCTATTATTCATAAGAAAGAGATAGACAAGCAAGAAAAACAAAATGAGTTTTATAGTACAATATGATAAAAATAAGATTATTAGAACCAGACAAACATCGTAATGAATGTGTTTTTAGACCATACCTTTGGGCTCAAAATAGTTTAAGAGAAATAGGTATAGAGTTTACGACAGGTGATTCATATGATTACACTTGGGTAGGTCAAGCAAGTGTTATTGACAAAAAGGTTTCGTTACAAGAATCTGTTGACAAGGGATTAGAATTTCTATCTAACATAGATGGTGAATACATGATATTAGATGGACAAGATTCAACTTCATTGATTGGAACATACGAGGTTTTCAAACAATCTAACGCGTTACTCCTATTGAAGAACAGTATGCTCAAAGACAGAAGTTTGTACAAAAAAGGTTGGGTATTAGGGAGATATTATTGGGGAGTTGGTGATTACAAACTTGATGATTTTGATGAATATTCAGATAGAATTGTATTGAGTGGAACTAATTGGTTAAGTACACATTTTACTGGTGTTAATATTCAATGGTATGATTATAAGACTCCTAAAACATATGATATATCAGCTATGTTTCAGTATCCTCAAGGAACAGAAGTTTTTGAACACGAACAATTACAAAGTTATCATTATGATAAACACAGAACACCTATGATGAATGTGTTAGACAAATTAAGTTATAACATTGCTAAATTAGAAAATGGAGTAAGAGTTCCAATAGAAGAGTATTATCAAAAAATATCAGACGCTAAAATATTGTTAGCACCTTTTGGTTATGGTGAAATGGCACCAAGAGATTTAGACACAGCTCAATTTGGAGCAGTATTGATAAAACCAGATATGAGTTACATTGATACCAAACCTAATTTGTTTGAAGACAATAAAACATATATCGCATGTAAACATGATTATTCAGATTTAGAAGAAAAAATTGATTTTGTAATGTCAAATTATGATGAGGTACAAGAAAAGATTGTCTTGAATATGAGAGACAAAATTAAAAATGAGATACATCCCAATAACATAGCATTACATATATATGATATTTTTAGAAAAATGCCATCTATATCTACCGAAACTAATATACAAAATATGAGTGACTTGTCAATTGACGAAATACATAAAATTCAATCAGTTGTTAATGTGTGTAATGGTATGAGTTTTGATCAATATAAATCTATTTATAATTGTATCAAATTAAAAAAAGATTCTAATGTTTTAGTTTTTGGTGTTGGTAGTGATTCTAATTTGTGGTATGAAACAAATAAGAATGGTAAAACTGTTTTTTTAGAAGATAACGAGGAGTGGTTTAACCAAGTTAAAATTCAATCACCTCATTTAGAAATATGTAAAATAAAATATACAGATACAGGATATGAAGCCGATAGTTTAATTGAAGAATATAAATCTGGAAATGAAAATTGTCTTTCTTTAGATTTACCTGATTATATCAGAAATACAGATTGGGATGTAATTGTAGTAGACGCCCCAGCTGGTTGGGGTGATAAATATCCATGTAGAATGAAAAGTATTTATGAAACTTATAATTTAACCAAAAATTTAATTGAGGTTGATATATTTGTACATGACAGTCAAAGAGAAATAGAAACTAAATATTGTAATTATTTTTTAAAACCAAATTATAAATTGATAGATGAAGTTTTAGATCCTGAAGGTACAGAATTTGCAGGTCGTAAACTTTCTCATTTTAAGAGATGAATTTTGCTTTAATAGTAGATGCACTTGATCCGGTCAGTTCATATTATGTTGACAATAATACTGTATATGATTTTAAAAATAATAAAGAATATTTTATTCCAACTATTGGTATAAATAAAGATTGTTTTCTTACTATATACAATTATCCTTTGTTATTTGAGAATGGTTACTTATTCAATTGGCATGAATTTGAATATGATTTACCAGATTTGGATTTAGATTTGATTTTTTTAGTAGTAGAGAGGACATTGGGTAGAGAAGAATTTACACCTTGGGTTGACATTCAAAATTTGAGAAAAAAATATCCAAATACAAGAATAGTTGGTTATATAAAAGAGCCAGAAGCTGTAATTAATAGTTATAATGATCATAACCAATACTCACTCAAAGTTAATTTTTTGAATAAGTGTGATGCTGTCGTAGTTAACAGACCAGAACTCAAGGAATTTCAAAAATTGGCTGACGGTGTTGACAAACCATTTAATTTTGTAGCTCTACCTCATAATGTGAATTATTATTATGATAATTTTTTTAAAGATAAAGATCTAGCTATATGGGCTTATACACCACATAGTGGAAACCGTAGATATTCTACACTTGATTTTTCTAAATACATAAGTGACAAGTATGATATACCGTTGAGACATAAACAATTAAATTTAATGAGAAATTTTCATATACCAATTGAAGAATTTATAGATAAGTGGTCGTCATGTCTTTTTCATTTTAATTTAGATCCTATACCTTACTTTCCTGGAAACCAAGCAGTGCAGGTAGCTAGTACAGGTACAATTAATGTTGGTGGGGTCAATGATTATCATCATATCTTATATCCAGAAATTGCTACATGTGATTTAAAAAAATTAGAAGAAAAGTTTGTTCAGTTATTGGAAGATGAAAATAAAAGAAATGAGGTTGTTGAACGAGCCTGGAATAAATTGAATGAGATATTTAGTTTCAAAGCAGTTCGTAAACAAATAGAAAATATAAGGTATATTAGTTAGATGACAAAAATATTGGTTACTGGTGGAAGTGGTTTAGTTGGTAAACACTTACAAGATATTTTACCTGATGCTATTTACATATCATCAAAAGATTATGATTTAACAGATTTACAACAAGTTAGAGATATGATGAATGAGTATAAACCAAATAATGTTATACATTTAGCAGCTAGGGTTGGTGGTATTGTAGATAACATAAACTATCCTGTAGATTATCTTGAAGAAAATGTTTTGATGAATACAAATGTACTAAAGGCTTGTCATGAATTTGATGTTAAAAGAGTTATAGCTATCCTAAGTACTTGTGTTTATCCTGATGTAGTAGAAACATATCCGATGAAAGAAGAAGACTTATTTAATGGTCCTCCAACTCCTACTAATTTCTCATATGGATTTGCTAAACGATGTATGGCAGCTCATATTGATTCTTATAGAAAACAATACGATAAGAAATGGTCTTATCTAATTCCTTGTAATTTATATGGTGAGTATGATAAGTATGAAGAACATCATAGTCATTTTGTATCAGCTCTCATCAGAAAGATATATGAAGCTGAAGATTCTATAGAACTATGGGGAACAGGAAAACCATTAAGACAATTTATGTATGGTGGTGATTTAGCTAGAGTGATTAAACATATGATTGACAATACTATTGTTGGTAGTTTTAATGTAGCACCGGAATGGGTACATTCAATAAATGATTTAGCGGAAATTGGAAAAAAGGCTTGTTTAAAAGATGAAATAGTTGTAAATTATGATAACGATAAACCAGATGGTCAATATAGAAAAGATGTAGATTCATCTAAATTATTGTCTGTATTAAAAGATTTTGAATTTACAACTTTAGAAGAAGGAATAAAAAAGGTTTATGATAACTTTAGTAAAAGATACGATAGATAATAAAGACATTGACCAGTTAATTGATTGGTTGAAAACATATCCAAGATTGACAAAAGGTCCATTAACTTTAGAATTAGAAGAGAAGTGGTCTAAATGGTTGGGTGTTAAATATTCTGTTTTTTGTAATTCAGGTTCATCTGCTAATTTGTTGATGTTATCAGCATTAAATGAAAGTGGTTATATGGATAACAACAAAGTTGTAGTTCCATCAGTTGCATGGTCTACAGATTTAGCTCCTGTGATACAATTAGGTTTTGAACCAATATTATGTGATTCTAATATGGAAGACTTGTCAGTAGATTTAGAACACTTAGAAAAAATATTTAAAGAAGAAAGACCGTCAGCACTTATATTCGTATCTGTTTTGGGATTAGTTCCTGATATGGATAAATTATTTGATTTATGCATGAGATATGAGGTATCTCTTTTAGAAGATACTTGTGAATCAATGGGTTGTGAATATAAAGGAAAAAAACTTGGAACATTTGGACAGATGTCAAGTTTCTCTACATTTTTCGGTCATCACATATCAACGATTGAAGGTGGTTTTGTTTCAACAGATAATTTTGAATTATATGAATTATTGGTATCTTTACGAAGCCATGGTTGGGATAGAGATTTAAGCAAGGAAACACAAAAAGAGTTACAAGAAGAATGGAATGTATCAGAGTTTGCTGCTATGTACACTTTTTATTATCCAGGTTTTAATCTGAGGTCTACAGATTTACAAGCATTTATAGGATTGGGTCAGATTGATAAATTAAATGGTTGGGGAAAACAAAGAGTAAGGAATTTTAATCTGTATCAAAAATTAATCAAGAATGATTATTGGAAACCAAAACCACAATCTGATTCGTTTATATCCAATTTTGCTTATCCTGTAATTCATCCTAATAGAGATGAAATAATTACAGAATTACAAAATAATGATGTTGAAGTTAGACCAATGATTTGTGGTTCGATGGGAACACAACCATTTTATGTTAAGGAGTATGGTATGTTAGAACTGCCTAATGTATCTGTAGTAGATAAGTATGGATTTTATGTTCCAAATCATCCTAAACTAACATCTGATGAAATTTTATTTATATCAGAAATAATTAATATGGAGATATCTAAATGAAAAAGGCTTTAATTACAGGTATTAATGGACAAGATGGTTCTTATTTAGCTGAACTATTATTAGAAAAAGGTTATGAAGTTCATGGAATCCTAAAACGAAATTCAGTTACTGAAAATCAGACTGCTAGATTAGTTAATATATTTTCACAATTAAATCTTGAATATGCTGATATGACAGACATGGCTTCTTTAATTAAAGTGTTACAAGATGTCCAACCTGATGAAATATACAATTTAGCCGCTCAATCACATGTAAGAATATCATTTGACCAGCCAATTTATACTGCTCAAACAGTTGCTATTGGAGTTATGAATTTATTAGAATCTATACGATTGATTTGTCCCAAAGCTAAGATGTACCAAGCATCATCATCAGAAATGTTTGGTAATAGTATAGATGAAGATGGTTATCAGAGAGAAACAACACCAATGAATCCTGTTTCACCTTATGGTTGTTCTAAAGTATTTGCGTACAATTTAGTAAGAAACTATAGAAATTCATATGGATTATTTTTAAGTAATGGTATTCTATTTAATCACGAATCACCAAGAAGAGGAATAAACTTTGTAACTAACAAAGTTGTAAAAGAAGCTTGTAAGATTAGAGTTGGTATGTCAAATCAATTTAAGTTGGGTAATTTAGAAGCATCTAGAGATTGGGGTCACGCTAAAGATTATGTTAAGGCTATGTGGTTAATATTACAACATGACACTCCAGATGATTTTGTATGTTCTACTGGAATATCTCATACGGTTAGAGATTTAGTAGATTATGTTTTTAAAAAAATAGAATTACCAAATTGGGAAACATTTGTTGGTCAAGATGAGAAGTATTTAAGACCAGAGGAATTAAATGTGTTGAAGGGTGATTGTTCAAAAGCTAAAAGAGTGTTAGGATGGAAACATGAGTATACATTTGAAACCATGCTAGATGAAATGATTGAACATTGGTTTAAAATTTTTAAGGAATGATGAGAAATGTTTAGTTATAATGAATATAGAAATTTGATTAAAATTATATCAGGAAACTTACCAATACTTGATTTTAAAGAAGTAAAAAAAGATACAGAAAAATTTTGTGTGTTGAGACATGATATTGAGTTTTCAATTGATAGAGCACATAAGATAGCCAAAATTGAAAATCAATTGGGAGTGTCGTCTACTTATACTGTTCAAGTTAGAAATAATACATATAATGCACTTTCTGAAAAAAATATAGAATTGATTCATAAGATAAAAGAATTAGGACATTATATAGGTTTGCATCAAAATCCACCGATAATGCCATTACCAGAATTAAATAATTATATATTAAGAGATATTAAAACACTTGAAGATTCTTATGGTTTTCCAATTGATAGATTTGCATTTCATAGACCTAAATCTGAATATTTAAGTAAGTATATAGAATTAAAAGGTAAAATAAATTGTTATGGTACTAAGTTTTTTAATTATTTTGAAAATGAACCAGGTAAGTTAGATGTATTATACTTAGCTGATTCTAATCATAAGTGGAAGTATGGTTATCCACTAGATTTTGATTTTTCTAAGATTAATAAATTACAATTATTAACACACCCATTTTCTTGGTCGGAAAATGGTGGAGACAATTATGGTAATTTTGTAAGTTTAATCAGAGAAAGAAATGATGAATTAGTAAATTCAATGAATACAGAAACTACTACTTTTCCACAGGAACTTTTATCTTGAAATATAAAATAGTATTTTTTGGAACAAAACAATCAACTATCTCCTTGTTAAAAAGATTTAAAGATGGTGTTGACTTGGTGGTTACCGTAAGTGATGAAGTCAAGAATAATAACCACATTTCGGCCACAGGTGATGTTTTTGGTTATGCATCTAAAAATAATATAAAATGTTATTCTACTGATGATTATACATTAAAATCTTGTAGAGATTTTTTTGAAAGTAATGAATTTGATATAGGAATTTGTTATGGTTGGCAGAGATTGATACCAAAATATATTTTAGAGAGATTCAAGTACGGAGTTTTTGGAACACACGCAAGTCCATTGGGATTACCATATGGTAAGGGAAGATCTCCACTTAACTGGTCTATTATCAGAGGTTTTGATCAGGTGTATTTTAATTTATTTAAGTATGAAACCACAGCTGATAGTGGAATGATATATTCAACAATCAAGTTTGAAATAAATAAATGGGATACCATAGATTCTATTAAGATGAAAGATTTAATTGTCACAAGAAATCAGGTTTCTAATTTACTTGAGGATTATGAGAATAACAATATAAATTTATATAATCAACGAGATGATATCGAGGAAACATTTTTTCTTAAAAGATCACCTAAAGATGGAAAAATAGATTTGAACCATAGTAGTAGAGAAATATATAATTTAATTAGAGGTGTTACCAATCCATTTCCTGGAGCTTTTTTAATGTATGGAGATTCTAAACTTATAATATGGGATGCTGTACCATTTGACGGTCAGTTAGATTTTAGTGATTATGTGTTGGGTGAAATAATAGAATTTATTGACAGTAAATTTATATTGAAATTGGTGGATGGAACACTTTTAGTTAAAAATTTTGAATGTGATAGAAAACTTAAACATGGAATTATTTTAAAATGAAAAAAAATGTAATTTGGTGGCCTGCTGTAAAAAGTGAAATACACAGCGAAAAATATGGAAATTTTGATTATTTTGAATATTCACGAAAAACTTGGGAATATTGGTGTAAGAAAAATGATGTCTTATTTGTACCATTTGAAGAATCAGTAGAAAAAGATCTATCTGAATATAGGATAAACTGGCAGAAAGCTATTTTTGTTTTTGATGAATTAGAACGGAGAGATATAGAATATGATCAGATAGCCTTGGTTGATAGTACTGTGATGGTTAAGTGGGACTGCCCTAATTTTTTTGAACTAACTGATAGAAAATTTACAGTTACGAGAGAAATGGATAATCTCAGGTGGGTATATGAAAGTGTACAGGGATATGAAGATTTTTTTAAAGGATTTGAATTAGATTTATCTAAATATTTTAGGTCTGGTTTTATGATATTTAATGAAATACACAGAGATTTTTTTAAAAGTTTTAAAAATATGTATCTAGAGAATAAAAAAAGTCTTATTGAATTACAAGACAAAATAGTTCGTAAAGGTAATGACCAAACTCCAATTAATTATTGGATACAAAAGAACAACATAGAACTAAATATGTTACCACATGCTCTTTGGATGTGTTCACACCTACATAGAAAAGAAATGTTAGGACACAACTGGCAGTTAGATGAGGACAAAATTCCTTTTTTTATAAAATATGCTAACAACTGGATGTTTAATGGTATACCAAAAGACAAAAGAACAGAATTTATGAAACAGACATGGGAAATTGTCAAGCATCATTATACTTTTGATGAAGATGAAATATTATTAAATTCTGTTAGACATAAAGATACTTTTAAAAATGCAACTTCAAGAAAATTTAAAGAAGATTTGATAGAATTTTTTGGTGATGGTAAATATAAAGATATGTCGGTAGTTGAGTTGGGAGCCTGTCAAGGTGATACAACTAAAATATTCAGTAAATTATTTAAAAATGTGTATGCAGTTGACCGAGCAGAAGATAATATTAAAGTAATTGCAGAAAAATGTAAAGGTATTGATAATGTTACCTACGAGGTAATGGATGTTACTGATGACGAGTGGAAATTTCCAAAAGCAGATGTAGTTTTTGTAGACGCTAGCCATGATTATCCACAAGTTGCATATGATATAGAAAAAGCTATAAATTACTTTAAAAATCCAATTATCATATTAGATGATTATGGTAATCCCAATAATACAAATATTAGAAGATCTATAGATGATAAAATAAGAGAAGGAAAAGTAAAAATACATAAAAAAATTGGAGAATATCCTGGATTTAAGACCAAATCCGGATGGGAAATGAATGATAGAGAGGGGGTAATTTTAGTTTGAAAGCTATTTTCATAACAGTTAGAACTGGTTCTACAAGATTACCTAATAAATCTATACTGAAAATTAAAGATAAATTTACGATTGAATATGTGATAGATAATGTTAAGAAATCAAAATATGCTGACATGGTTGTATTATGTACAACAGAGTTAAAAGAGGATAAAATTTTATGTAGTATAGCAGAGAAAAATGGTATAAATTTTTATTGTGGAAGTGAATTAAATAAGTTTGAGAGGTGGCAGGAAGCATGTGAGAGATTTGATATAGACTTTTTTGTCACAGCTGACGGTGATGATTTGTTTTATGATGCTGGATTGGCAGACCTTTGTTTTGAACAAATTAAAGATAATGATTTTATAGATGGACAGGGTTTATATAATGATGTTTACGGTATGAAATCTTCCATATTAAAGACTATTTTAGATATACCAACCGAGACAAATGTAGAACCTCATGAAATAGTAGAGTTTTTAAAAAATACAAAGTTAAGGGTAAAAAAGTTAATCGATGTTCCTGATATATATAAAAAGAAAAATATTAGAATGACATTAGATTATGAAGATGATTTTAAGTTTTTTTCTACAGTTATTGAAAATTTAAAGCTTGACTTTAGTATAAAAAATGTCTTAAATTATATAGATGATAATCCACACATAAGGGATATCAATTATGGAAGAGAAATAGATTGGAAAAATAATCAACTTGGAGGGGATAAACATGAATGATCATTTTAAAATAGATGAAATAAAGGAAAATCTTAAAGGCAAATATATTGGTAATGAGATAGAATATATTTTAGAAGTTTTAGATTCTGAAAGTGTAGAAAGAAAGAAGAATCCATTTGTAAATAGATTAGAAAAAAAATATTCAGAAGTCTTTCAAAGTAAATATGCTATAGCACACAATTCTTGTACATCAGCGTTACACACCTGTTTGTTAGCAGCTGGAGTTAAAAGTGGTGATGAAGTTATATCTCCAGGTCATACTGTCATTATGAACTCATTTGTTACTTTATATATGAAAGCAATTCCTGTTTATGTTGATATAAATCCAGATACATTCAATATGGACCCGGAAGATTTGGAAAGAAAAATTACTGACCAAACAAAAGCCATTCAAGTTGTACATATGCATGGTAATCCAGCAGATATGATTCCAATAATGAAAATAGCCAAAAAATATAATATACCAGTAATTGAAGATTGTGCACAATGTGTGTTGGGATATGTTGATGGTAAATTAATAGGAACATTTGGTGATATGGCTTGTTGGAGTTTCGAAACAAAGAAACATTTATCAACAGGTGAAGGTGGGATGGTGACCACTAACAATGAGGAGTACGGAACTATAATCAGAAAGACTGGTGGTTTAGGTTATAAGACTCTTGAAGCTGGACAAAGTTTGAGACAATTATTACCATCTGATTTTCAAAATCCTCATTATAAAAGACACGATACATTGGGTTGGAATTACAGAATGAATGAGTTATCAGCCGCAGTTGGTTTAGCACAATTAGAAAGAGTAGAAGAATTAGTAAACAGAAGACAGAAAATTGCAAAAATGTATGATGAAGTTTTTGAACAATATGATTTCACAACACCACAAAAAGTTTTGGATGGACATATAAATACTTATTGGACTTATACAATCAAGTATGAAAAAGATTGGTTTGAACTTTATAATAAAGTGAAGAATGCTGGTGGTGATGGTTTTTATGGGGGATTATCAGTTCCTTATCAGGAACCTGTTATGTCTTCATATACATATATAGGTGGTTGTCCAATAGCAGAAAAAACTCAACCAAAGATGATACAATTCAAAACTAATTATAGAAGTATCGAGGATGCAAAAATAAATATAAAAATTTTAAATAACACACTTAGGAGAATTAAATGACATATATAATAGCAGAAATAGGAATAAATCACAATGGTGATATTGATTTGGCGAAACAACTGATAGATAAGGCACAGAATGCTGGTTGTGATGCAGTAAAATTTCAAAAAAGAACTGTCGATGTTGTTTATCCAAAAGATGAATTAGACACACCAAGAAAATCACCTTTTGGAACAACAACCCGAGAACAAAAATACGGTATTGAATTAGAACTTGATGAATATAAAGAGCTTGAATCTTATAGTAGAAATAAAGGTTTAGATTTTATTGTATCCTGTTGGGATTTAGATAGTCTTGCTGATATAGAAGAAACTTGTGATGTTAAGTATCACAAAGTAGCTTCAGCTATGTTAACGGATAAACAGTTTTTAGAAAGACTTAATGATACAGGTAAACCTATTATAGTTTCAGTTGGCATGGCTACTGAAGAAGAGATAGGTAAAGCTTTAAATATTCTTAACAATGTTGAATATGTTTTAGCTTGTACAAGTACATATCCAACCAAAGCAGAAGAAGTAAATTTAAAATATATAAGCACACTAAAAGATAATTATCCAAACTTAAAAGTAGGATTTTCTAATCACTATAATGGTTTAGATGCTTGTGTTGGTGCATCTACATTAGGTGCTGAGTGTATAGAGTTTCACATAACAATCGATAGAGTTATGTATGGTTCAGACCAACCAGCCTCGATTGAGAATGTAGATGATTTAGTAAAAGCTATTCGTCAAATGGAGTTAATGGTAGGTGATGGTGTTAAAAAAGTTTACGAAAGTGAAAAACCAATAGTAGCTAAATTAAGAAAAGTAAATGACATTTAGTTTAAAAGATAAAATAGTTGTTATTACGGGTGGTGCTGGTTTATTAGGTAAAATGCACGCAGAAGCCGTACAGGAAGCTGGAGGTACAGCCATATTAACGGATGTTGTTGATGATTCTAATTGTCAATATATGGACATAACTAATAAAAAAAGTATTGAGGATTTTGTTGATAGTTTGGATAAGATAGATGTATTAATTAATAATGCAGCTCTGAATCCTAAAATGTCAACAAAAGATGAAACCAACAGATTTGAAGATTTTAGTTTAGATAAATGGAATAAAAGTTTACAAGTCAATTTAACAGGTGCATTTTTATGTAGTCAAGTTTTTATAAATAAAATGATAAAAGATAAAACAAAAGGTGTAGTAATTAATGTAGCTTCAGATTTAGGTGTCATAGCACCAAATCAAACAATATATGAAGATGATGTTAAACCTGTAGATTATTCTGTTACTAAGCATGGTATTATAGGTTTGACAAAATATTTATCTACTTATTTTGCTGACAAAGGTATACGAGCTAATAGCATCAGTCCGGGAGGAGTTTACACAAATCAATCAAAAGACTTTGTAGAAAGACTTTCGGAACTGATACCAATGGGTCGTATGGCTAATAAGGATGAATATAAAGGAGCAATAGTATTTATGTGTTCGGATGCTAGTTCTTATATGACTGGTCATAATTTAGTTATAGATGGAGGTAGAACTATATGGTAAATGTTTGTCTGATAGGATGTGGTAGTGTCGGTAGGAGACATCTAGAAGCCATATCAAAAGTAAAACATGATATAAATGTTGAAGTTGTTGAACTCAATATTGAAAGTATCGAATCTACAAAAGAATTACTACCAGATTTTAATAACTATTTTAATAAAATAGATGATGTTTCTGATAATATTGATATCTGTCTAATAGCTACAACAGCTAATGTTAGAAAAAAAGTTATATTAGAACTTGTGAGTAAGAAAACTGTTAAATTTATGATACTTGAAAAAGTAGTATTTCAGAATGAAGATGATTTTGATGAAATAATAAAGTTATTTAAAGAAAAAAATATCAAGAGTTGGGTAAATTGTCATCTTAGAACTCAACCAATTTATAAAGAAGTTAAAAGATGTTCTATTGTATCCGAAGATACTTTTTTTAAGTATGAATATTCTGATGATTTTACCTTGTCAACCAGTGCTATTCACATATTAGATCTATTTTCTTATTTATGTGATGATTATGATTTAGAGATAAAAAGTATCAGTACAGACACAGAGTTAAAGAAAAGTAGACATGGTGGATGTGTAGACTTTAATGGTGAGATGGTTGTCAAAAGTACCAGTGGTCATAAATTAGTTGTTAAAAAGAGAGATGCGGTTTTCGGAGAACACTTAACAATAAGTCGTGTAGATTTGGTAATCAGGTCAAGTGAGGGTGATGATCCTGATAACAGGATTGGGTATGTTCAAGGTAAAGCCATACCATACATTTGGCAGAGTTCATTAACTAATTCTTACATTGATGATATTATTGAAAAATATGATTGTGATTTATCTACATTAGAAAATTCAGCTAAGTTACATAAAATGATGTTAAAAAGTTTTAGAAATTTATTAAAAGAAAATTATAATCGTGAGGTAGTTGATTGTCCGATAACTTAAAAGATAAAGTCTTATTGATAGGACCCGGTAATATAGGATATGATTACATTAAAGTTTTAAATAGTTTTGATGTAGATATTGATATTGTTGGTAGGTCGAGTAAATCAAGTGAAGAATTTAGTAGAAAAACTCAATGGTCTGTTCACAGTGGTGGTGTAGATTCTTATATAAATAAAAATTCTAAATTACCAAAATATGCTATAGTTGCGGTAAATGAAAATCAATTAAGTAGTGTGACATTATCTTTGATAGAATATGGTGTGAAAAATATTTTGTTAGAAAAACCAGGTGGATTAAGTTTTTCAGAATTAACCGAAATTAGAAATAAAAGTATTTTGAATTATTCTAACATTTACATTGGGTACAATAGAAGATTTTATCAATCGGTTCAAAAATGTAAAGAATTATTGGCAGATAATGATGACCCATTAAGTGTAAATTTTGAATTTACTGAATGGACACATAAAATTGACTATAATCATTATACTAAATTTGAATTAGAAAGATTTTTTATATGTAATTCTTCTCATGTATCTGATTTAGTATTTCATTTATTTGGTAAACCTAAATTATTACACTCACACACCAGTGGAAATTTAAGATGGCACCCATCGGCTTCTATCTTTGTGGGAAGTGGGAAAACAATTGATGATGTTTTATTTTCTTATAATTCTAATTGGTCGTCATCTGGTAGATGGGGAGTAGAGATAAATTTAAGTGATTATAAATTAATATTGAAACCGTTGGAAAAGTTATTTATACAAAAAAGAGGTTCACTGGATGTAGAAGAAGTTGAGATTGATAGTAATTTAGATAAGTTATATAAACCAGGATTATATAATGAAGTAAAATGTTTTTTGGAAGGTGGTGGTGGATTTTTATGTACATTGGAAGAACAGATAAATAATTTTGAATGGTATTATAAGATAGCTAATTATAAGGATAATTGATGGGACACAAAATAAAACCAGAAGTATGTGAAGGATGTAAAGTTCCAAAAGGATGGGGTGAAGAACTCATCATAGAAAATAATGAAATGTATTGTGGTAAACTTTTAATCTTTAAAGAAGGTTGTAAGTTTTCAATGCATTACCATTTAATTAAAGATGAAACTTGGTATGTAAACAAAGGTGAATTTATTTATAGATGGATAGATACAGAATCAGCTGAAACTATCGAACAGAAATTAAAAGTAGGTGATGTAGTTAGACAACGAGTTGGACAACCACACCAACTGATAGCATTAACTGCTGGAGAAGTATTTGAAGTATCAACACAACATTTTGATGAAGATAGTTACAGAGTTCGGAGGGGTGATAGCCAATGATAGTATATGTAGATATAGATGAAACAATTTGCACATTGGGTGATCATTCTGAAACAAAAGATACAAGAGATTATAATTATGCTGAACCAAGACCAGAACAAATAGCTAAGATAAATAAACTATATGATGAAGGTAATGAAATAGTTTACTGGACAGCTCGTGGTGGAACTACTGGTGTTGATTGGACTGAATTAACCAAATCACAACTTAAAAAGTGGGGTTGTAGATATACAAGAATAGAAACACAAAAGAAACCACATTATAATTTATTTATATGTGATAAATCAAAAAGAATAGAGGAATTATAATTATGAAAAATATTAATTTGTTATGCAAAGGTCCTAGTTTAAAATATTTTAACGAACTCACGGACTCGGAATTTGTTATCTTGGCTAATGATTTTGACGGAGAAATATCTCAAATAAAAGAATTTTCTGATTATTTAGAAAAACAAACTATACACCTTGTTTTTAATATGGTTTTAGGTGGAGCCAATGCATATCATTCTATAGATTTTTTTAATAGATTTAATGTTGTTAAGTTAATTAGGCCATATCTAGAAGGAATTAGAGAACCAGGAAGTTCTGGTCAGAACATTCCATTAGAAGAGAATTTTTTAGGTAAACATCATATGGATTTTATGCATAAAAAGGATGACCGTGGGAAATATCCTTATGATTATGCTGGAACTGGGATAGCTGCTTTTGCGTATACTATGTTAGATTGTTCGGCTGATATAGTTAATGTCATTGGTTTAGATTTTTATGATAACTTAAACTATGGAGTACCAAATTATCTGGTACCAGATAAAGAAGGAAGAGATAATGTAAGAGATTTTTGGACACCTGAAGAAATGCAAGAACATTTTTGTAAATTAGTTAGAGGAAACCCTGAAATACAAGTTAACTTAACTACAATTTGTAAAAATTTTATAGATGGTATGGAAGATATAGAAAATTTAAATATAAATAAGGTTTGAAAATTTTATATATATTTATATATAAATAATTAATTAATGAGGTTACATATGCACAAGACGAAAAAATTAGCAATAGTATTGGGTGGTTGGCATTATCCATATGCCTATTATAATCAAATAAAAAAACAAAAAGTTCCAGATAATTGGGATATAGATTATTTTGTGGTATCCCACCGTGATCCAGAATTACCAATCGTATTTGAAGAAAAACAACCTTTATTGAAAAACATGGGAGATGGCTTATTACAGTCATTTGATAAAGAACTTTATGGAAGAATAATTACGAAAAAAGAATTATCAGATATGGGATTTACCTATAATGTAGAAGAAAGTTCTATTGGTGATTTATATCAATTGAATCAATGGACTAAACGACATTATAATGGACAATATGACAAAGTTTTATTTACTCACGATGATAATTACCTGTTAAGTGATAGCCTGTTTGTAGATATATTAGAACATAAAACAGAGTTATTTTTCAATACTGAGAAAAACAAAGTAAGTCAGGCCCCACTAGATTTTGATTGGAGACATTTATCATCGGGTGTTTTAGAAAATACAATAACTCCCAGGACATCATTTACTTTTCTTGACAAGGAATTGTTAGATAAACTGGTGTTAGATTTAGAAGAAATTACAACCAAAGGAGTTGACTTGGATAGAACTGGAGAAAATAGTTCACTTTATTATTTAGAAGATAAACAGGTTAGTCGAGTACCTTTAAGTTCATGGAATTGTCCATCGCGTAATTTTGTTAATTGGATGATACAAAATGATTATGCTAGTAAATCTGTTAGATTATCTCCTGTGTACAGAGCGAATAGATACATCATTGAAGGTGAACGAGGATTCATCTGGACTCAAATGGATGAACATCGAATTTTAAATAATTTATCTCAATATTATGATATCAGTTAAGAAAAATATTGTCTTCATGATGGATGTTGACATTAAAGGTGATGGTAGATATTCGTCTAATCGTAGATTATCATATAAATATTCCATAGATAGTTGGAAAAAGTGGTGTAAGAAAAATGATTGTGAATTATTTGTATTAAATGATTTGATATTAGAAAATGATAGAATGGGAATATGTTGGCAGAGATATTATCTGTTTGACATATTGGATTCCAATAATATTAAATATGACCAAATAGCGATGGTAGATGCCGATACTATTATTCATCCAGATACACCTAACTTTTTTGAAATGACTGATAGAAAATTATGTGGTGCTCAATTTGATGGAAGTTGGGATTGGGTATTGAGAAGTCTTGAAAATTATTCTAAATATATATTTGATGGTTACATGATGTCTTGGTGGAATTACTTTGATTGTGGATTTATAATTGTAAACAAAACTCATAAACAATTTTTTCAAGATATTATAAGTTTTTATTTTACAAACCAAGATAATTTAATTAGAGTACAGGAAACCTTTTATGGAGGAACAGATCAAACTCCTGTCAATATGTTGGTTCATAAGCGAGAAATAGATTTAAAGTTATTACCATATGAATTTAACATGAATGATATGGCTCGTAAAGAAATATTGAGTGAAGATTTATTATTCACGAAAGTTGGTTGGATATATCAATATAATGCTATACCAAATAATAAAGACAATCAACTTACAAATTATTTTATGGAGAAGACTTATAAATATTTTTATGGAGAATTGAATGAATAGATTAAAAAATACTTTTGCAATAGGATGTTTGGTTCAATGGTACGAAATTGAATTAGTAGATGAATATGTAGAAAGTCTAAGAGAATCTATTAATCAGTTTGATAATAAGGATAATATATTTGTTGATTTTACTTTAACTACCAATCAAGATTTAGAAAAAATTGATAGTAATATCACAATGACAGAAATCAAAGACAGATTTTCTAATATGATGAAAGATTTAACTATAAATTATAGAGTAACAGATGAATTAGTTACTATAGCTGACTATCGTAGAAAATTTAATGATGACTATTGTGAAATGGTAGATGTTTTAATGTGGGGTGAAACAGATTCTTTAATACCCACACAAACATTTCAAATTTTAGATGGTTTACATGAACAAGTAAAAGAAAATACCCCAAAGTATATTTCTTTTTTCGCCACTTGTAAGATGTGGGATGATAGCTGGAAACCATTAGAGCATCCTGATTTTACAGATAAACCATTTGTAGATGGAGATACTGATAATTGGTGGAGTTTGAGATATAATATGACTCTAGATGAAATGAATAAAATAAATAATAAAGTTGAGGAGTTAGATATAAGAGTTACAGATTCTTATAAATTTAATGGGTGTGGTTTAGTTATATCTTCTGATTTAATAAAAAGTGGAATTAATATACCTCGCTCAGTATTTTTTATTCATGAAGATACTGCTTTTTTAAATAGTATGACTAAAATGTTTGGTAATTCTATACCACAATATATAATAAAAAATATATTACTTGTGCATAATAGAAAACACCCACAAAAGAGAAATTACATTGAGGGTGAGGGTGGTATAGAAGGTAGAGATGTTGGTGCCAAAAGATTAACTCATGATTGGTACATGAAGGCTAACAAGATGTGTGAGCATAATGCTTATAATATGTTTAATCAATCTAAAACTTACACTTGGAAGGATGTGTTTGATGTATGAGATAGGTAAAAATAGTAAAATAATTGCAAACAACATAGATATTCATGAATCTGTAGAGATTGGTGACGATGTTCAAATTCACTGTGATACAATAAAGATAGGTGAGTTTTCAAAGATAGGTGATGGTGTCAAAATCACTTGTAAAAGTTTTGAAGCTGGTAGTTGGTTATTTATGTGGGATAGAGTTGAAGTTGGAAGAGGCGGTTGCACGGGTCCAAATTCAACCGTGAGGATTGGAAATCATGTGGGTATATTTGAAAATACAATAATAAATCCATCTGAATCTGTTGAAATTGGTGATGATGTTGGTATTGGTGGTGAAGTTATGATTTGGACACACGGAGCTTGGTTAGATATAACACAAGGATTCCCATCAGATTTTGGTCCTGTCAAGATAGGTAACAATGTATGGTTACCGGCAAGATGTATAGTTTTACCTAATGTCACGATAGGAGATGATTCAGTTATAGGTATTGGTTCTATTATCAATAGAGATTTACCGAGTGGTTGTTTAGCTGCCGGATCTCCATGTAAGGTCATAAGAGAGAATTTTTATCCAAGAGAATTAAATGATGAAGAAATACAAAAAAAATGCTTAGAAATCTTAAATAATTGGTGTAAATTACATAAGGATAAAAATATAACCGATGTGTCTGTTGATTGTGATATCAATGGTATCATTACTTTAAAGCAATTGGGTCAGGATGGTATAACAATAAAAGAATTTACACATTACGATGTTAATAAAAAAGAAATGATTGGTTGTAGTGATGAGGTGTCAGAAGATTTACGAGATTATTTAAGAAGAGAAGGTATAAAAATTTATACAGATAAACCATTTAAGTCAATAAGATCGGATTGGATTCAATGAAGTTTTTAAATTATGACAGAGTGTTATGTTTGTCACCACATCCAGATGATGTCGAATATGGAATGTTGGGAACTATCATGAAATGTAAAGACACTAAATTTGATGTTGTTGTCTTGTCATACGGAGGAGATTTTGATAAGTCAACAAGTATAAAAAGACAACTTGAGTGTGAAAAAGTTTGGGAACACATTGACAATATCAGTGGATGTTTTATTGAGGACAGTAAATTTATAAAAGACAAAGATGAAGATGAGTGGGTGAATCTACTTGAGAACCAATTTAATATTTCTGATTATGATTGTGTGTTATCACCTTCTATTAATGATTCACATTTTGAACATAAGATTGTAGGTAACTTACCAGATGCTCTGGTCAGAAGAAGTAGATGTGGTATCACACATTACAGATCACCCAGTACTTTGGACAGTTGGACACCTAATTTTTTTGTTAATCTGAATTATTTAGTAGATAGAAAAGTGGAAGATGGTCACAGTAGAGAAACCCAAAAATTGTTTTCAGCTGTGGTGTGGTATCTAAAATTAAATAAATTAAAGTTATTTAAGTCACAACAAGATAAATCATATTTTAAAGATGAATCTATTAAAAGTTTTCACAGCGAATATCATTGTACTTCAAGGGGTTTGAATAATGTCGAATCATTTAAAATAATTAGAGGTTACAATTAATGAAAATTGGTGCGTTTACTGAGGGTGGATATACTGGTAAGATATCAGCAAATCATCCAAATATGAGAACAGATATAGCATGGTGGCATGCTTTGGATGCAACACACCATCCAATACATACCTTACATGAATTACCAGATAATTTATATGATTTTGGTATTTTAATAATACCAAAAAAGAGACATCATCTCTTGGAGTATCCACTCGTAAATCAGCTGAGAAGAGTTTGTAAAAAAATAGCTACAATGCAAGAAAGTACATTTTGGTATTGGCAAGATGATCCAATTCATGAACAGATATGGTATTATAATGTCCTCATGGAAATGGATATTATATTATGTCATAACGATGATGATTTAAAATATTATAGGGGTATAACAGGTAAAAGATGTGAATTGATGCCTACCTTGATGATAGAAGACAATATAAAAATTTCAAATACTAAAACGGAAAGTGTGATGATCGGAGGAAATTTTGTCAGTGCTTATGGTGGATTTGATTCTTATCTGGTAGCCAAGGAAATATCAGAAGACATATGGGCACCGACTACTGGTAGGATGAAGGAGGAAGAACGACAGATGGATATCAATCATTTACCATGGGTACTTTGGAGTGAATGGATTTACGAATTATCTAAACATAAGTATGGAGTACAACTCGGTTCGGCAGCTGCCGGAACATTTAATTTAAATTGTGCATATTTGGGTATACCGTGTATAGGTTATAGAAATGTAAATACACAAAAAAAATGTCATCCAAAGTTGAGTGTAGATATTGGTGATATTGAAACTGCTAAACAATTAGCAAACAAACTAAAATTTGATAAAGATTTTTATCAAAAATGTTCTGACGAAGCTCAAAAAAAATACAAAGATTGTTTCAGTAAAAATATATATATTTATGATATGAAAAGGGTTATGACATATGATTAAAGACAAAAAAATACTTATAATTGGTGGAACTGGTGCTTTGGGTAAAACACTGGTCAAAAGATATCATAAACATAATGAAATAATTGTGTTGTCGAGAGATGAACATAAACATTATTTTTTAAAAAAAGATTATCCAGATATACATTCTATAATTGGTGATGTCAAAGATAAAGATTCTATAAAAAATTCACTATTAAGATTCAAACCTCATATTGTCATCAACGCTGCAGCGTTAAAGCATGTACCAATCTGTGAAGATGACCCATTTGAAAGTGTAAAAACTAACATAATCGGACATCAGAATATAATAGAGTCCGTAAATGAAGTTGGTGATGTTGAAACATTGATATTTGTGTCCACTGACAAGGCATGTAACCCTATAAATGTTTATGGTATGTGTAAGTCTATCTCTGAAAGATTATATGTTGAATATGCTAAACAACGAGATACACCTAAAGTTGTACTAGTTAGGTATGGGAATGTTCTTGAATCTACCGGTTCTGTAATTCCATTCTTTAAGAGTTTGTTAAAAAATGATTGTAATCATTTACCTATAACTCACTTTGGTATGACTAGATTTTTGTTAACTTTAGAACAAGCAACAGAATTAATTGATTGGGCTTATAAGTTTGAGGGTTCACATGGTAAAATTGCAGTACCAAAAGTAAAGTCATTAAAGGTAACTGATGTCGCAAATGTGTTAAAAGAATTTTATGGCAAAGTGAAAGATGTTGATTTAAAAGAAATTGGTATAAGACCTGGTGAAAAACTACACGAAGAGATGATTTCAAAGGAAGAATGGATGAGAACCGAAGAACACGAGAATTTTTTAATTGGTACTGAACATTTACGAGATGAACAGAAGTCTTATAATTCATTTGACTCACTAATGAGTAGTTCAGAAGCTTATAAATTTTTAGAAAAATCAGGAGTTGTATGATGTTTGATTACCGAAAGAGATATGAATGTGCTGTATGTAATCACACTATTTTACATGAAGTACTTGATTTGGATGAAGTTCCATTGGCAGGTTATTTTCCTACAGTAAATCAACTAAACGATGAAAGTGCATATCCACTAAAGTTGTTATTTTGTGATGATTGTAAATTGGTTCAGACAGATTCTGTCATAGACCCAGACATCCTATTTAAAGATTACAGATATCTATCATCCGTGGGATTGGCAAATCATTTTAATGAACTTGCTCAAATTTTAGATGACAAATTTCAAATAAAAGACAAAAAAATATTAGAGATAGGCTGTAATGATGGTGTTCTTTTAGAACCATTGACTAAACTTGATGCTGATGTGATTGGTGTTGACCCCGCATCAAATATTGTTAAGTTGGCTCGTGACAGAGGGTTAAATGTTATTGAAGATTATTTCAATTATGAGAATTTTAAAGGTGATGAGCATAAAAATAGATATGATTTGGTGTTGGCTAATAATTCATTTGCTCACATAACTGATATCAAAAGTGTTGTAAAGGGTGTCAATCATATTCTAAAACCCAATGGCCATTTTGTGTTTGAAGTACATTATTTAAATAGTTTAGTAAGTGAGAATCAATGGGACAATATATATCACGAACACATTTATTATTATTCAATATCAGCATTGAATAACTTTTTTACAAGATATGGAATGACTATAGTTGATTTTGAAGAGATACCAATTCATGCCGGCTCTATAAGGGTTACCGTATTGAACGACAACATTAGTACTCCACAAAAAATTATAGATAGGTTAATTGGTGAATCTGATACCATAGGTGATTCTAATTATATGTCAGGCTTTACAGAGAAAGTCAAAAATCACATCAACGATTTTAACAAGGAAATCAAAAAATTAAGTAAGGATTATAAGATTGCTGGTTATGGTGCATCTGGTAGAGCAAATATGTTTTGTAACCTCACCGGTTTAGATGAGAATGTAGTTCAATTTATAGTTGATGAATCTCCTGAAAGATGTGGTAGATACATTGCTAACACCAAAATACCAATTGTAGATGTAGATACATTGAAGAATAGTGATGTTGATTTGTTGATAATATTTGCTTGGAATTATTCAAAGATGATAATTGAAAAAACTCAATTTAAAAAATATTCTTATTTAGTTGCATTTCCTGAGGTCCAATTAGTTGATTCATATGATGATTTAGAAGGTTTTGAGTCAATATGATAATAAAAGGTGAAAAATATTTGGTAACTGGTGGAACTGGTGTTGTAGGTTATGAGTTATGTAATAGAATACTTAAAATGGACGGTGAAGTATTAGTCTTATCTCGTACTGAAGAAAAGTTAAAAAAGTTACAAGAAAAATATAAAGAAATAGAAATATTAGTTGGTGACATACTTGATAAAGAATGTGTCAAAAAAGCTATGAAAGATGTCAGAGGAGTATTCCATCTCGCCGCATTCACACAAGGCATGCAATCAGGTAAACCAACTGAATCTATCAATACAAACATTCTTGGTTCTATGAATGTTCTAGATAAGTCCTCAGGAAAAGATTTTGTGTTGGGAGTTAGTTCTGATAAAGTAGTACAAGTTTCAGGTAATTATGGAGCTACAAAATTTTTGATGGAGAGATTATTTACTGAGTTTGAAGAAATTAATTCAGACACAAAATATAGAGTTGTTAGATTAGGAAATGTAATTTATTCTGTAGATTCTGTTTTAGAAAAATGGAAAAGTAGAATCGAGAATGATGAAGAGATTATTATCACAGACCCTAAAGCTACAAGATTTTTTATGACAAAAGAACAATCTGTTGATATGATTTTTAATTGTTTAGAAAATTCAACTGATTCAACACCATATTTTGAAAATATAAAATCAACATCTATGAGAAGTTTATTGGAAGCTATGTCTAATAAGTATTTACCAGTGGGCAGTGAACTGTCGGTAAAAGAAATAGGATTACAGCCAAATGAGAATTTACACGAAAGGATTGTCGAAGATGGTCCGTACACAAATGAAATAGAACAATATACTGTTGAGGAATTAGAGGAGATGATATGATTGTAGATTGTAATCCTGAATTTGGTATAGAACTGGCTCTCGCTGTACCATATGCTTACTGGCTCTATGAAAATGGAATGTTAGAAAAGGTGATGACAAGTAAAGGTATGAAACCTTTTTATTACTTTTGTGATGATGTAGAAGAAAAATATGATTATAGAACAATTGACAATGAAGCAGCTGGATTAAATTCTTTACCAAATAGTTGGATTTATGGTATGAAGGAAAATGCAGAATTATATAAAGATGAATGGGAACACTGGAAATCATTCAGAGATGTCGATAGGGGGTGTGGAATATTAGATTATAGAGAATGGAAAATGCCAAACTATAGAAAACATTTTAAAAACGATAAATTTATTTTCGAAAAACCATTTGTTGTTATTGCTAACAGATATAATTGGGAACATGGTGGACCCCCTGTTGGTCATTTCAACATTAAATGTTTATATGAAATGTTTAATTATTTAACAGAAAGTGGTTATACTGTCATTTATAAAAGACCTAAAAATACAGAATTTCCATTAGACCAAAACGAGATGAATACATTACAAAATCAAGAAAACATTACAGATAGTGTTGAAGGTGTAGGTTTAATTTCAGATTATGATTTAACAAAATACTATGATGATGTCATACTATTTGATGATATTTTGTCAGATACAGATAGTTACACTTACAATGAACTTCAGTTGAGTTTGTTTGCAAACTCACAAGGATTTATAGGGATAAGTGGTGGTTCAACATTGTTGTTAAATTTATTCCAATTACCAACTGTAACATATCTTTACAATTCTTCAGATTTGAGAGATAAGTTTTGGGAGAATGAAGATAGAATTAAAAACATAAAAAATTATTATTATATGATGAATCCAAATACAATTCCATTTATAGATGAAGGTTGCAAAAAAATGAAAAATAACAATCACAAAGAATTTTTAAATAAAATCAAGGAGATTTTTAATGAAACCAATTAGTTTTATACAACCAAGTAGAAACAATCTAAAATACCTACAATGGTCTTACAATTCTATCAGAAAGAATCTTGGATATTTTCACGAAATATGTATGGCTGATGATTTCTCAAACGATGGAACTTGGGAGTGGTTACAAGAGATTAGTAAGACAGACCCAAATGTTAAGATACACAGAAACGAAGGTCCAACAAGATTAGGACATACAATCCTATATGATACATTAATTAATGATTATGCTACCAATGATATTGTTATGATATATCACGCTGATATGTATGCACTACCAGGACTTGATACGGAAGTAGACAAATACATCAAACCAGGTGTAGTAGTTAGTGGCACAAGAATAGAACCACCACTACATCCAGATGGACCAGAAAAGATATTAGCTGACTATGGGATAGAACCTGAAGAATTTGATGAACGACAACTGTTGAGAGATTTAGATAAGTTTAGAGATTTCAATAAAACAACAGAAGGTATCTTTGCTCCTTGGGCTATATATAAATCAGACTTCCAAAAGATTGGTGGACACGACCCATTATACGCTCCACAATCAAAAGAAGATTCAGATATATTTAATAGGTTTGTATTAGCTGGATATAAGTTAGTTCAGACTTGGAGTGGTTTTGTATATCATATGACTTGTCGTGGTAGTAGATTCGCTGATGGTGCTAAACGGAATCCAACTGGTGAAGTATTTATGAAGAATAGAGAGACAGATGAGTGGTTAAAACAAAATGAAAGAAGTACTCGTAACTTTATTCGTAAGTGGAGACATTTTGTTAAACACGATACTTTAATGAAACCAATTATACCACCAAAATATGATATAGGATTTGTTGTTAAGAACTGTTCATATGAAATGTTATATGAATTAGAACCTTGGTGTTCTACAATCTATGTGAGTCCAGAACATATAGCTGGTTATATTGGTATGGAACAAGACAATACTTTATTCAACCTAAAGGATAGAGTGAAGTATAATAGCGACGAAGTAACCAATGATATAGTGGTTGAGTTTGATAATAGAGAGTTTACACCAGAACAATTTAATTATATCGCCCAACTATCAGAAATACTGAAAGATAGTGGTGTGGTGGGTGAGATGGAATTGGGAGTATTTAAAATAACAATAAATAGTTTAGAAACTTATGAAAAGGACTTGATTAGATGTACGCATTAGTAACTGGCGGAGCTGGATTTATAGGTAGTAATCTTATAGATAGATTAATTAAAGATGGTCACGATGTAGTTTCAATAGACGACTACAGTAGTGGTAAAAGAAGTAATGAGTTAGATGGGTGTTTATATATAAGTGCTGATATACAAGATATAGAATTTTGGGGAAGAAGATTAGAAAAAATGGATAAGATACCAGATGTGATATTTCACTTAGCAGCTAAAGCAAGGGTTCAACCATCAATAGAAAATCCGATTGAATTTCATAACACCAATGTGAATGGTACATTAAATCTATTAAATGCGTGTGTAAAATATGGAGTGAAACGATTTGTATTTAGTTCATCATCATCGGTTTATGGTAATGTAGAAACAACACCTACACCAGAAGAACATATACTAAATCCACTTAGTCCATATGCATTGCAAAAATTAATTGGAGAACAATATTGTAAATTATATTCAGAACTATATGGTTTAGAAACTGTGTGTTTAAGATATTTTAATGTATATGGTAAAAGACAATTACTTGAAGGTGCTTATTGTTTGGTGATGGGTGTATTTGCACAACAATTATTGGAAGGTAAACCAATGACAATTAATGGTGATGGGGAACAAAGAAGAGATTTTACCTATGTTGGTGATGTTGTTGATGCAAATATAAAAGCTGGATTCAATGTAAAAATACCAATTTTCAAGTGTAGTGGTGATATTTTTAATATTGGAAATGGTGACAATAGGTCAGTTAATCAGATAGCTGATTTGATGGGTGAAGATAGAGTTAATGTAAGTCCTGTTATAGAACCAAAAGAAACATTAGCTGACAATGACAAAGCATATAGAGTGTTGGGTTGGAAACCGACAATGAAAATAGAAGATTGGATGACAAAATATAAAGAGGAACTTGGTTTATGAAAATAGGAATAGTAGGAAATGGATTTGTAGGTTCATCAGTAGCCTTTGGATTTTCACCACAAACTGGTTGTGATGCTACAGTAAAAATATATGATAAAGATGAACTAAAATCTACACATTCATTATCAGATGTGTTAAATACAAGTGATTACATATTTGTATCAGTACCAACACCATCTAATCCAGATGGTTCAATAAGTTTAAATATTATATATGATATATTTGATGAGATTGATTTTTTAAATAATAGAACAGATAATGTTATATTATTAAGGTCTACTGTTGTTCCAGGAACGACACGAAAGTTAAAGACACGGTATCCAAAACTTAACATTGTATTTAATCCAGAGTTTTTAACTGAACGGTCTGCTAAGTTTGACTTCATAAATCAATCAAGATTTATATTAGGAGGAAATAAACGAAATACTGATAAAGTAGCTCTTTTATTTAAAGAACGATTTGGAGAAAGTATTCCGGTAATTCAAACAAATTATGAAACGGCTGAAATGATAAAATATATGAATAATTGTTTCTTTGCGACAAAAGTATCATTTCTTAATGAAATGTACCAAATAGCAAATGAATGTGGAGTAGATTGGGATACAGCAATCGAAGGTTTTGTTCGTGATGGTAGAGTGGGCCATACACATCTATCAGTACCTGGTCCAGACGGTAAGTTTGGTTTTGGGGGTAGTTGTTTTCCAAAGGATATGAGAGCTATGATTTCATTCGCTAAACAATTAGATGTTGAACCGGATGTATTAAATGGTGTGTGGGAAACTAACTTAAAGGTAAGACCAGAACAAGATTGGAAAGAGTTAATGGGTAGAGCAGTAACAGATGAATAAAAAAACACTTGACTTATATAGTAAAATAGTTGTATATTATAGTAATATGGAGATAGTAAAAAATGCCTAATATAAATCCTAACGATTGGGATAAATATGGTGAGCGTGACGACAAAAAGCGAGACAAACGACAAAAGAAACGTAAACGAAATAAAGAAAACAAGAAACGACAAAGGAAAGAAAAATGGTAAGAAACATCATTTTATGTATATTTATATATATACTATGTGTTGGTTGTGAAACATCTAATACAATGTTAATGTCATGTGAAGATTGTTATTTAGATATTTCAGCACCGAGTTTAGAACAAGATAACAATGGTTATTATCATATGGAGTGGTTAGATGGTTATGTTCAGACATTTTCAACATTGGACGCTGAAACAGGCCTTGACTATCAAAAGGTTTATTGGACAACCAACAGAGAGGTAAACATCCAACATTATGGTCAAGACAATTGGATAGATTTAGTAAATTCAAGTAGTTACACAGATGATGAAGGTGTAGCACATACGGTACTTGCAGTTTGGGAAGAGTTTATAGGAGATACAATAAAAGTTTATAGTGGATACACAAACAATTGTGATATCTTATATGTAGATTCATTGGGGGTTATAATAGAATGAAATATAGAAACAAAAATGGAATTGAATTGAATTACATAGGTGATGATGTTCAGACTAAATTGGTAAAAGAAGTTATATCAGAAGCTTTAACATTGTTAGATAACAGATTCTATCCTGATTGTAAAGAATTTCTAAGAGAAAATTTTGATATAGGAGATGAATACAATGACAGATAAATTGGGAACATATATAACTAGACTTATGACAACGATTCTTGATTTTAAAGAAGACGAGTTTGTTAGAGATTTGGCTATGAGTGAATTGAAAAGATTAAATGTTGATATTGAAGAATTTATAAGAAAACAATATCAAGAAGATGAAGAAGAAACAAAAACAGAAAAAACCTTATTACAGGAGGACAAATAATGTCACAAATAAGTAAAGAAGGTTATGAGCAAATACTCGTAATCAAAAACGCATTAGATTCAATGTATGATAAGTTAGAAGCAAGTGGTGAATTTTCAAATGTTCAAGATGAATTTGAAGCAATCGCGGGTATTGTAGAACTCGCGGGAACTTGGGCGGAGGTGTAAGATGCCTATAAATGACCAAGTAAATGATAGATATAATCCACCGGGAAATTTAAGTGATGATTTTGAAGAGTTTAAATTTTCAGAACTTGAAGTAGATGAATTGTTTTGGCAATCAAATCAACCGGGTGATAACATACCTTGGCGTAAAATAAATCAGACACAAGCACTGAATATCAAAGCACAAACGACTCACAATTTTAACATCCGTACTGTAGTTTGGCAAAAGACATAACTTGTGGAAGATGACAACAAACCATTAGAACGAGCTTCTGAAAAACCATTACATATTCCTGGAAGGAGAAAGGTACTTACCAAGAATATGATATTAGATGCACAGAAGAACACATTGTCAAATATGGAAGCGGCTCGTTGGTTAGAAGTCAATTATCAGACTTACAAGAAATGGGCTAAACAATATGGTGTGTTTGAACAACACCTAAATCCAACAGGAGTGGGAATCAAGTCAAAAGGATGGGGTTCTTACAGAGTAAATGTTGAGGACATTGTGTTAGGAAAACGACAACCGCCAAAGAGATGGTCACATACAGTTGTAAAACAACAATTGGTTGAGAAAGGTTATTGGTTAGACGAATGTTCTGTGTGTGGATACAATGAGGTTAATATGAAAACAGATAAAGTTTGTCTTGGTATTGATTTCATTGATGACAATCATCAGAACTTTTTGTTAGAGAACATACGATTGTTGTGTGCGAATTGTTATTTGTCATTTAATGGTATGTTTGAAAAGTCAAGAAGATTTTGTAAATAGGAGAAGATAAATGGCTACATTAGTAGACTACAAACGAAGAAAACTAGAAGTAGGACAGAAGGTAAAAGTAGTAGAAAATATACCATCAGTTGATGGTATGTTATACGAAAATACCATTGTCAAGATTAGTGAATACGATGAAACCAAAGAAACCATACGAGTTACAGATGGTCTTGGTAAGATATGGTGGATTAATCCATCAGCAGTAAGTGCGAGCTTCATATAATGAGTGAACTAACAAAAGAACAACAAGAATTACTAAAACGACTTACAGATGAAATGATGAACTTAGCTACATCAGTTATTGATGACTATGAAATGAATCCATCAGAAATGAGTGGGTCAATTACACAAGTTCATATAAATAGTCCTGTGTTGAATGACGAAGAACCCACAGAAGACCAAGCAACAAAAGACAGAAAAAGATGGGCTGGATAAAGAAAATACTTGACTTATATACCTAAAGTTTCGTATATTTATATGTATGTTAGTTAAAGAATTTATATCAGAAACCAATAAGAAGTTGATGATTACCACTTTACTAAAACATTACAAAGTTGGTAGTGTTAAGGTAAAAGAGAAATCAATGAAAGACCACGCTCATTTCAATGTAGATACTGGTACACTAGAGTTATCTACAAAATACAAGACAATCAAGCCAAGTCAGACTAAACAATTTCTCATAACGATAATCCACGAAATAAGACACGCGATGGATGCTAAAAAACTAGGTTGGAAAAAGTTCAAGTTAGACTACGAGTGGGAAATGAATTATCAGGTTGGACAAGGTAAAGATAGATATGATGATAATAAGTATGAGATAGAAGCCGAAGAATTTGGAAGAAATAATTGGAAGAAGTGGCACACAAAATTCAAAAAAGAAGGGTTGATATAAAGTATAACTTTAACTCTTGTTACAAACTGTTACAATTAAAAACTTGACTTATGTCAGGTTTTTGTCGTATATTATAGAAGATGATGAGAGAGAGAAATAAAGGAATTAAATGGCAATAGTAAGTAAAGATCCAAACAAAAAACAAGTAATAGATTTAACAGGTCCTCAAGGTAATGCATTTTATCTATTGGGTTTGGCTAGTAAGTTGAGTAAACAAGTAGGAATAGAACACGAAGGGTTTATATTAGATGATATGAAATCAGGTGATTATGAACATTTAATTAAAACATTTGATCACTATTTTGGTGATGTAATAGATTTGGAGAGATAAGAATGATTAACGGAATAAAACCCATAGTATCAAACACAACACCAACTGAAAAGAAACCTACAACGAATGGTTTATCATTTGATGAAGCTATGGATAACTTACTTGCTACAATACAAGTATCGTATAATAAATGGGGTAGTAGAACTGGTATAGATAAAGTATTAGATTTAAAACTACAACCTGGTAGAAAGTTTATTAAGGTTGTAGAAGGTAATAGAGTATGGGGATTCGTTGCTAAAGTAGATGGAACTCATAAAGGGTTGCCAATGGCTAAAGGTGATATTATGAAAGCCGCAGGTTGGGCAGCAGCTGCTAAACATAGTAGAGGTTCTATCTTCGATTCGGAGATGCATAAGAGTTTTAGTTGGACTGGTCCAAATTACTTATAAAATAAAAAAAGGATAAAATAAGAATGAATGAATTAGTATGTAGAGATTGTGGAACAATGACAAATTGTAGTGAAACAGCTGTGGCTGTTACTTGTTCCAGTTGTGTTAATAGTAGAATATCAGGTGTATTTACTACAACACCTGAGGAAATTACAGTAATTATGAGTGATTTATGTTATTAGACGGATTTGTATTATTTATAGAAGCCACTATAACAACGCTGTTAGTGTTGGCGTTACCAGTTGTAGTGTTGGGATTGTTTTACGATAAAATAAAGGAAATGTTAAATGACAATTAAAGAATTGTTGGAAAGATTAGAAACAATTAAAGATTCTCTATCGGATGTAGATAACCGATATGGAGTAGAAGGAACAATGGATGACCTAGCTATCTTGATAGATGATATAGATAGTTTTGGTGTAGAAGAAGATATGGAAAGTGAGGATTGGTAAATGGTTGAAGGGATAAATAAATATTTAGCCGAAGAATTTGTGATGGTTCGGATTGGTTCAAATTGGTTCGTACTTGATTCAGTTGAACTTTTAGATGGTGAAATGCCAATTATGGTGTCAGATGATAAAGGTGAAGAATACGAATTTGATATGGCCGATGTTGAAGAATTTGAATCAGAATCAGAGGGTGTTGAAGCTCTTGTGATGATGGGTAATTGTAATTTAGTAGGAATTACTTAAAATAATTAAAAAAAAGACTTGACTTATGTTAGGTTTTATTCGTATATTATAGGGTAATGAGAAAGGGTAATTAAATGAGTTTAGAAGTATTAGTATTAGATAGTGTTGGTTCTTGTATAGATACCGATGGTGTTGTTTATCCGTTGAATGTGGATGACACTCCAGATACATATAGTGGTGTTGATTGGTTAGATACATCTGATGAATGGAGTGAATCTTTATCAGAAGAAGATGCTGGATTATTAAATGATTGGTTGTTAGAGAATAATTATTCTGTTGATGTTGATTATTCAGATGAAGAACTTATGGAATTAGAATTTTTAAGTAGATATG